>TARA_R110000803_G_scaffold34340_2_pt1 | contig 19695 bp, 20 predicted proteins | sample TARA_R110000803 | Tara Oceans TARA_R110000803 (sample SAMEA4397772) | marine metagenome | biome: Polar Biome; feature: [SRF] surface water layer (ENVO:00010504); material: water (ENVO:00002006), including particulate matter (ENVO:01000060) such as... | depth 5 m | reverse complement strand
GTGAGGTAGCCGCTGTACGTAGTTTAGGTCAAAGAGCCGAGCCGGAAGTAGTAGCCGAGTCTACACCGCAGCGGGATACGCGCCAAACCGAACTTGAAGACGTTCTTGTTTCAGATGCTGAGACTACCCAACTAGAAGAAATGATAGCAGCGGACGAAACACTCCGCGCTGAATCCGAACTAGAGACGATTGGTGGTCAGCTAGGTACCCAACAGCAGGAGGAGACTGCAGCGAAACGCGGTGATGTACTGGATTCGGTACTGACTGACCTACGCAGTGATAATCCAGCTATAGCTATTAAGCGGTTTTCTAGAGGCTTAAAGGAAGCGGGTATAGCTAGTACCGCTCCAACCGGCCCAGAAATACGCGCTATCAATCGTGCTGTTGACGTGGTGAGTGCTACTCCCCAGCAAGAAGTAGAGCCTGAACTTGCACCTATACCAACTAATATACCTAGCAGAAAAGAACTACGTGCTGAACGCGGTGCGAGGCGCAGTGCTACTGAATCTAGAGACGGCGGGCAAACGGAGGCTACAGATGTACCCGAGCAATTCGGATTATTCGGAAGTGATATCAACCTCTCCGACGTTGCAAGCGATGTCCCAGAGGGAAGTGGAAGTAGCGTTTCAGGTTCTATACCACTCAGACCATCTCCCACTGGGCCTACCGAGGGAGGTGGACCTACCGGAACCGTTGCAGAATCTGGAAGTGCAAGACTGGCTTTTGCTGCAGAGCGCGTTGTGGATGTTGCTGGAGGAGCAGGATTATCATCTGATCCAGTAGTTGAAGCCGTGCCGGAAGTAACGCCGGAAGTAACGCCGGAAGTAACGCCGGAAGTAACGCCCAAGCGCAAGACCAAGACCGAGACCGAGACCGAGACCGAGACCAAGACCGAGACCAAGACCGAGACCAAGACCAAGACCAAGACCAAGACCAAGACCGAGACCAAGCCAGCAGCTAAGCCAGCAGCTAAGACCAAGCCAGCGGTTCAGGAAAAAAAGAAATGGACCCAAAAAGAAATTGACGATCTTAGGGCCACAGGTAAATTCGTTTCACTTGCGATGGAACCTAAACTACTCGCAGGTGTCGCCGTATACACCGAAGCTGACGGGAAAAATCCGCTTTCTGCTAAAGATGAAGCACTTATCAACGAGTTAATTGCTGACGGTACAACTACTCGTGATCTTGATGGTCTATCGTTCTTAGCTTATATGAAGCTAGGCACCCCTCTCGAAGGTATTTACTCTGCGGTATACGATGTAGTTAACAACACCCCCCAGTTTACAGGTAGGGAAAAAGGTCTGTCCGAGCAGCTAAGTGCTAAGTACCAAGGTACTGGTAAAGAATCTGCCGAACGTGCCTTGAGGTGGGCGGAAGCTAACTTATCCTCGGAAGCAAATGTTTGGGTCACTAGAGAAGAGCAGCGGGTGCAGAAAGCAAGCGCAGAGGAAGTGCTTGGCCTTGTAGATAAGATAAACGCTAAAGAAGCGGCAAAAACTGCTCTAGCTGCGGAAGTACAGGCGCAAATAGATAGAGAAGAAAATCAAGCTAGCCACGACCAAAACCGGAAAGATGCTAAAAAAGTCCGCGATTTGACTGATATGCTCTTGAAAGAAGATGCTGTTGTCGGGCTTGATCTGCCTGTGCATCCTGCCGTGGGTAGTGCTGTCCGAGATGGTGATCTTGCCAGCGCCCTCAACACGCTTGCCATTACGTCACCTAGTAAGCGGGTAGCGCAGATCGCACGTAAACTTGCTCAGGTTGCAGGAGGCACTAAGGTCGAGGTTGTAAATAACTTAAAGGGTGCAGACGGTACTCCTGTGGCTGGTTTGTTTGACCCTCAGACCAACACGATTAAGCTGGACGCAACAACTGGTATCAACCCACACACAATCCTGCACGAAACTACCCACGCGGCGACTTCGGCAACGCTTTCCAATAGCAGCCACCCGATGACGAAACAACTCACGAAGTTGTTCAACGACGTTAAAGATTCCCTCGGAACTTATTATGGTTCGCAGAACGTAGACGAGTTCGCTTCCGAGGCGTTTGGTAACCCGGATTTCCAGAGGGAACTCTCTCGCATCTACCCCGATGGGTCGCCAATTTCGGCATTGCAACGGTTCAAGAATGTCGTAGGTAACTTCGTGCGCCGTATGCTGGGGATGCAGAATAAACCTACCGGTTCTGCGCTCAACGAAGCCGATCAGTTCATTGAAGCTATGCTGGCCCCCGCCCCTGACTCCCGTGATGCTGGTGAGATGTATCTTACATCTCCTAAAGCTGTATTCGATATGGTTAAGAATACGTATAACAACGTCTCGTCCCCGTCTTCCCCTACCGACAAGGCGAGTTTCCTACAGAAAGCGGATACCTTTATAAAGTCTTCCGCGCCGAATAAGGCTAAGCAGTTCCTGCTGTACTCTCTGCCTCTCCAGCCAGTACGTGATCTGGCTGCTAAATATAAACTTGAATTTGTAGCGCAGAAGTTGCAGAAGGCTATAGAGACCATGAACGGGGACATGGTGCGGGCGGATAGCGCGGTTAATGCTACGTTTACAGTGGCGCAGAGTTGGTTAAAGAACAACCGCAACTTAGAGAAAACTTTCAACTCTATAGTCTATACGAGTACGATTGAAGGCGTAGACCCTAGCAAGGCCGCGAGTAACTACACTGGTGAGAAATTAGACACGTGGAAGGGTATGCAGCCAAACTGGCGTATGCTGAAAGCTAAGGGCGGTGATAAGGTATACGCAGAGATGCGTAACGCCTACCGCAAACTGTACGAAGAACTCAAAGATGTTATCGATGGGCGTATAGACTTCCTTATTTCAGACCCTGCAGAAGCCGCAAAAGCAAAGAAGACAGTGTACCAGCGTATGTTTGAAGGGGGTGGTATTGACCCTTACTTCCCGCTAACACGTAAGGGGGACTTCTGGATTAGCTATGACGCTAGGGTCGGTGATACTACCGAACCCGTATATGAAGCGTTTGAGACCATAGACCAACGCAAGATGCGTATAGCGGAACTCGAAAAAGACTCCCGTGTAGTTAAAGGTAAAGATGGCAAGGCGAGAATAGAACCCTCCACTAACTTGAGTAGTTTCAAAGCCCGTAACGTGCCCAGTAGTGGGTTCATGCGGGATGTCTTCGAGGTTGTGGAGGCCAACCGCCCTGCTGGTATGACTACAGAAGAGTTTAATACTCAAAAAGACCAACTTATGCAGTTGTTTGTGCAGTCCTTGCCGGAAACATCTTTCGCTAAATCCATGCGGAAACGTGGTGGTAAAGACGGTAAGGGAACGCTCGGGTTTGACCAAGACGCGTTTGGTGCGTTTAACGACCGGGCCTTCGATCTAGCACGGCAGATACAGCGTATCAAGCACGGTGCTATCCTGCAAAACATTGAGTCTGAAATAGAAACTGCGTGGGTAAAACTTAAGGGTACGGATAAGGATGAATCCGCCCTTATCAAAAATGAACTCATTGAGCGTTCTCAGTTTGCCCGTAATCCCCCTCGTGATATGCAAAACCGTCTTGCTGCACAGGCTAACCGTATAGCGTTCTTGGGTACTATCGGGTTTAACTTATCCTCCGCCGTGGTTAACCTTTCGCAGATACCTCTCATATTTGCCCCCATGATGAATGGTAAATACAGGGCGGACTTAGGTGCAGGGGCAGTGCCGAAAGCCATGCGTGATTCTTTGTCCTTACTAGGCAGCACTTACACGAGTAAGTCTGGGTGGACCCGTAAGGTATCCCGAGTAGATAAGAAAGAAGCTAACGTGAGTGTTACGGGTGCCCCGTCTATAGATAACTATTTTGAGGTTGATAATAATGGTGAGTTTATCGTCCGTAAAGATATGGGTCTGGATGCCGATAAGGTTAAAAAGTTAGAGCGCCTAAAACCTGTTATAAAAGAATATATCGCCCGTGGGTTTACCGGTCGTTCAATAACTTTTGAGACGTTAGACTTGGATAGCTCCGGTAAAAAGCGGAGCCTGTGGGAAACCACAAACGCGTACAGCGCTACTGCCTTCCAGATGGCTGAGCAAACCAACCGGCAGGTAGCTGTTATGATGGCGTTTGATCTTGAATTGCAGCGTATGGAGAAAGCCGGAATAGATACTTCTACTGACACCGCCACTAACCAAGCCGTTGAGGAAGCCCTGTTTATGATGGGTGAGTTGAACGGCGGCGCTACGCTTAACACCACATCCCGTATAGCTCAACAGGGTGTGGGCCGTGTAGCCATGATGTATAAGGGCTACGGCGTTAGCATGTACTATCTCCTGTTTAAGACGGGTGACCGTGCCATCGACAATCTACGGAAAAATAACAAGTACTCCGCCGAAGAGTCGCGGGCGGCAAAAGAACAGTTCTTCGGTACGCTCCTCTCCTCTGCACTGTTGGCTGGCGTGCAGGGTATGCCCATAATCGGTAGTGTGCTCATGGCTGCTAACTTGTTCTTAGGTGAGGACGAGGATGATGCTGAAACTATCCTGCGTAAACAAATTGGCGAGCTAGCTTATAAAGGTCCGTTGAACGCCATAACAGGTACAGATATAGCGTCACGCATCGGTCTCTCTAATCTGATCTACCGCGATAACCCGTACAGTGCCAATGCCTCTGACGCAGATAAGCTGATGGAGATCATAGGTGGTCCCTCTTGGAGTATATTCTCTCAGTTCAAAAGAGGGCTTACAGATGTTATGTCTTCGGACGGTAATGTCGAGCGCGGTGTTGAGTCGATGCTACCTGCCGCGTTCCGTAATGTGTATAAGGGTGTTGTGCGTTACCCCCGTGATGAGGGTATCCTTACAAGGCGCGGTGACCCGATAGTTAGTGATATCTCTACAGGAGGTCTGCTCGCGCAGATTGTAGGTTTCCCGCCAAATGACTATACCTTGGCTCAGGAGATGGCGCGTGCTGGCACGAGTATTGACCGTTGGACGGCTAAAAAAAGAACCCTGCTAATGCGTAGGTTATATATATCTTCACGCATGGGTTATGATACGAGTGATGAGATGCGAGATATTATAGCGTTCAACAGTAGGCACCCGCAGCTTGCAATAACTTTTGATACCCTACGCAGGTCTATGAAGCAGCATATGCGTACTTCCGCTACGATGATGAACGGGGTAACGATAAGTAAGAGTATGCGGCCCACTGTACAGGCCCACATGGATGAGTACTGGGGGCAATAAAAAGCCCCCTGCCTATGGCGTTCGATCTTGTCGCCGCTAAGCAGGGGGAAGTCTAAGGAGAACTGACAGACTGGGAGTGGCTGTCATAGTTAATATATCACGTAATTCTCCAAGCTCGTATACCTAATTTACCGTCTCGCACTGCTACCTGCGTTTTTACGACGAAATTAAGGTCTTTCACAACATCATCTAACTGTTTTCCGGCTTTCTGGGTGTCTATGCACGGTACAAATACCGAAGTGCCTACACTGAACTTGTCCCAGTTAACCACTATGCGTATACCGTCAGGGTTCAGATCGTTCTTCAGTATCGCCATCATCCCTACTCGCTATGGCACAGTTGACAGCTATGACCTCAGTGGGCGGTAGCTGCATATGAGTGCCCTTGCTCAGACGTATCTTCTGCTTCTTCGCATCCATATCGTTCGTCAAGTCTTGTATGAAGGAGCCGTAGTTTATCTGCTGGTCCGTGCACCACTTCCTCAACGGCTTTGGTACTAGGTAAACCTTCTTTAGATCGGTCTCGTATCTAGCAACTAACTGCCCCCGTGGAAGCGCTTCCGGCACAATGAGAGAGTCGAGAGCACCACCTTGCCCTTTACGAAGATCGTCCGTGCTTTTAATCCACAGGACGTTGTTCCAATGCTCGTTGATATAGTCGTTAAGGATTTGCTCTGCCGTTATCGACATATCCGCCACAGCGTTCTTGTTCAACTTGAGCATGTGTATCGCCCACTTGAATACCTTCGCCGTGTCGTACTTAACCAGCCCTATCTTGTGGGCAATTATCAAGCCCGCCACAGTGTGGGTTACGTGTGCAGACCAGAACCTGTTTTCAGATGTTAGTTGTGCTTTCTCATCCACACTGGCCCTGACCTTGTTCACTATACTCTGGACTGCTTCTAAATTAGCCATGACGTACTTAACAAACTCAGGCCCGGCATGTCCGTAGTTTCTGAAGATGTCCGCACTGAACGTGTCTTGGGCTTCTTTGTCTTCAGACTTCGAGAACAGTCGTTCTGCCTTAACCTCCAGCATCCTCTGTGCCTCTGCTTTCGGCATTGCTTTGAAGACGCTAACACGTTCGATCATACTAGCGTTACCCGTCGTAACGGACAGCATACGCCACGGTTCACCACGATACCTCTCCGCGTTAGAACTACCGTGCATACGGGCGCGTTGCTTACCCCCGGTTATCTGGTACGCAAGCTGGCTTATTTCCCGAGGTTGACTATCTGTCAATTCGTCAATGTATAGAGGCAGGTTATGGTATATCTCACCCCTGTGCATCTTACTGTTGTAAGTATCTTCCTTAATCATCACGAGTTCCTCCGGGTCACCCCATACGGAAGACGCTGCAAACATAGCTGTAGTCTTACCGACGCCTGACTCCTTACTATGTACATGCAGTCCCGCACAGTTTACCGGGGACATCTGCATCAACACTGAGCCGAAAGCGGTTCCCAGTACATATTGGTGTAGCTCGAAACCGTCGCGGTTATAGAAATCCACGGTCTCCTTCCACTTATCCAGAGTGCCCACAGGCACGAACGCGGGGAACAGCCCCATCGTCTGAGAAGAAGGCGGGTTAAAATCTACCCGGTCTGCCTTGATTTCTTGGTTGCCGATCACAAAAGAACTTAAATCTGCATCAGTCCAACCAAACTGCTTACGTGCTTCGTCGGGTAGACCCTCACCCTGTAATTCATTAACCCAGTCTAGAGTATACTTCATTAGGCTTTCCATCCTTGTTATTGCTACCCCTTGAAAAGCCATTTGCTTACGGAACTCTTCTCGGGATGTTACTGCTGAAAGGGATACGGTGAACTCTCGCACATCACCTTTTGGTAAGTGTAACCGTATCATTAGTGCTTCCCCTATCTCGGGGTCGCGTATCCTGCGCACTACGTATATGTCGTTGTGGTATACAGCGACTTCTTCAACACTGCCGTCAGGCGCAGTATTTCGTACATACACTCCACCATTAGCCCCACGAAAATAGGGGTATGGGTAGGTAGGTATGTTGTAAGTGTTTACGGGGGCGTTGGGTAAAACTAAGGAGCGCCCCTCCACTACGTTATCTTCTTCCGTAGCTGCACGTATTCTACTACCCAGAGATATAGGCGACTTTACCTTACCCCAATTCGGGCAGTCCGTGCATATGCCGGGTTCGTATTCATCAAACGTGACGCACCGGTACGGACCCTTTATAGAACCCATCTTCTTCGTAGTCTCATACGCATCGTAGTCGGGGTGGTTTGCAGACAGCATAACTGCCGCTTTATCTCCATCCTCGCAAAACTTGGCGATAGATAGCCCCGCTCTCCATAGCGGCTCAGACGTTTCGGCTTGTTTGGTTAGTATATTACTTAGTTGTTTGCACCCGGCCCCCTGTTGGGTCTTACCCATTATATCCTTGAATGAGTTGACGTTACTGCCTAGTAGCGCGTCCATGACAGCGTTTGAACTGCCGGGTATGAACTTACTGGGTGGTGGTGCTATGTCTTCACCAAGATGCGCCGCAAATGCTTCTAAACTAAGGGGTTCAGGTACCTCCATACCAAAGAAGGTAACAGGTATCGGTGGGTCACCTTTATAATTATGAGTGCCCGGTATGCGTAACACACGGGCGGCGTCGGCAGTGACCGAAGGGTCTGCAAACAACTTATGCTCTGCACAAGTCCGCTTCAGTTTATCTGCTACAGGTAACCAATTATCTATGCCCGCAGCCTCGTCCAATATCCAGTACGCGTGGATACCGCGACCTGAGTTTATCATTAGAGGTCTGGGTAGCCCTGTGGTGGCGCAAAAAGTACGTAAAGCCACCATAGCAGACGATTGGTCGGGGTAATCTTTGCTAGGTCCGCAGTCGAGGTCTAAGAAAAATGAGTTAAGTTCTTTTACGTTATCTACCTTACGGGAGGAAGGCTCCTCAAAAGTAGATAGTGCGAAATACGCGTCATAACCATTACTGTCTAGGTCATACGCCGTATCTATTACGGCACTTACCGTGTCGTAGAATTTCTGTATGAGCTTACCGTCACTCGGACGCGCTGCAAACACACAGTAATTGCCACTCCCCGATAGTACCTTCTCTAGAAATGTTTTTGTTTCCATTTATTCACCTGAGAAGGGACTGCGACCCCTGAAATAGAGGGCATCCAGAGGTCGCAGTCTATGTTACGTTGGACTGACCTAGTATATTAGTCCCAAGCGTCCATTATAGCATCTAGGTCAGGATCAGTCCCTCCGCCAGCGCTATCTTTCTTATTTACCTTTTTAGGCTCTTCGGTCTCTTCGGTCTTTTCAACTTCTACCGGGTCGATATCTGGCTCATCAACAACTGCAAAAGGATTACCCCCCTCTGCTTCAAAGCCCTCGGTTGCCTCAAACGGAGAGGACATCTGCGTAGGCACATAGTTGGTGACTTGGACAGCGTTCAACCGCAAGGATACTCCAGTACCCATACTAGCGTGGTATGGCACATATACCCCCGCGATGTTTATAGTGCTGCCCGTAGTAAGCATAAAGTCATCAGGTAGCTTGACGTTGGTAGCGTCATACTGTACCGGCTTCCGTGTTGCATCCTTACCATATGCCCCCTTCAAAGAAGCCTTAAACGTATAAGTACCCCCTTCTTCCTTAGTGAACGGGTTATCAAACTTATCGGGCCAGCCATCCACAGATTTAGCGGTGTATGCTGCCTTCATCTCTGAGAACAGCTTCTTAGCTTGAGCGCCGGACATACGAAAACTTACTTCGTACTTGGCCCCATCGTCAAAAACGTCACAGGGTACTGAGCGCTTTTCCTTATTGTCAAACCTGTAAGTGGTATTGAGGCGCGGCCACCGTGCTTCTACTTGACCAATCATAAACGGTATTGCTTTAGGCTTGTCAGCCATATTACTTCTCCTAGTGTTGAAACCCGTCTGTAACTCCGAACGGGGATTCTATGCTGCCCTCGAATGGTGTGTAGTCCAGAGTGATCGCCCGTAACGTATCAGGGTGAGACATCATCTCTGTTACTACATTTAATTCTTCATCCCGTAGAGGGCGAGTTGGTCTGAAGAATAACTTCGGTGTATTACTGTCCGCGTCAAAATATATCTTAGTTAGGATAGATAAGACGGGAGTATCACGACTATTAAGAAACTCTGCGTAGGCTTTCATGGGCATGTGACCGCCCCTTGCTTGCCCAAATATAGAGGTAGCGGGTAACTTTAGTTGGTACACCTCATGTAACCTACCTGCTGGGGAGACTGCTATTTGCTGCGCGAACCTGCAAGCCCTACTACTCCTGTAGCCGGACCCCCGTATGTTATGTGAGCAGTCCATGCATCTGGCAGCTTGGCGTTGCCCTTCGGGTACATCAGAAGATGGGGTTTGAGTATCCGCTGACCAACAAGTAGGTAACATAGGCTTATCCGCATTGTAATCGCTTTCGTAGTAAGCTCGGGATACGAACGCGGCATTAACTATAACAGCCTCGTATTCTCCCTCACTAGCGACTACCTCCCCCGTGCTCGGGTGTTCGGTGAACACCTTATTGCGTATGCTTATACGCCTCATAGATTATCATCCACCTCTGTAGAAGGGGTGGTGTTTGTATCGACAGTGACTTCGGCTACGCCTACGTCCGCTGCTAACGCTTCTGGTCCATCACTTACCTGACAACTGGTATCAGGTTTGATTTCGCTTCTGGTCCCTCGTAGTGAGTCCACTACATCTTCGACGCAGAACCTGTAGGTGTTACCCACCTTAATGTAGGTTTCTGTTGGGACTTGCCCCCTACGTACCCAAGCTCGGATAGTGGGTATAGATACAGTGAGTCGTTTTGACAACTCCTCGATAGGAACATAGATAGATGCCATTATTTTTTCCTTACTGATACAGTGTATTCTGATTCCACATTTAGCCCCGGTGGAAGCACCTCGGGGTTCTCCTCCAGAAACTGCTTAACAGCAGTCTGGTTCAACCGCTTCTCAAGAAACTCGGGTGTCTCGTTCTTTAGGATGAATGAGTGCATAGACTCCCAGTCACTCGTCCAATACCGCCGCTTAGTGCTACGGTAGAACATACCCTCAGAAGTACGGACGCTCTCTATTTCATGGTCTTTGCAGTGGGCTAGGAGCGCAGCCTTTATAGTATCTTGCTGCCCCCTCAACCCGTCATCCTCGTCCTTGAACTTGGAGGATATCTCTGCCCGTAAATCCCGTATTTTTATATATGCCTTTACTAACTTACCTAACTTATCGCTCTTAGTGCTCTCCATTAGCTAGTCCTGTTATTTGTTCTGAGAAGTGGACTTTAGTTAACTGTGGGTAGCTAGTCAAGCAATTCCTTATATAAATCTATTATTTTTGTGTGTACGTCGATTCTAGCGTCAAGAAGCCCGTAAACGTGTTGCTCTACAGGTGATCCGTGAAGCTGCACTACGGTGCACTTATTCTTCTGCCCTGTTCTATGGACGCGGGCGTTGGCCTGCGAATAAGTTTCTAGTGAGCTAGTCGGTGCCCACCACACAACCATATTGGCAGCGGTAAGCGTCACCCCGTGCGAAGCAGCGGCGGGCTGGATGACCAATACACGGGGGTCAGGCTGTTCTTGAAAAGCCTTAAATATCTCCGTCCGCCTGTTTACCGGGACGCTACCTTGTATAACTGCGTTGGTTACACCGTCTGAAGTTAGTTTTTCGGACAGTATACCTATGGCGTGCTTGAATGGTACGAACACAAGGACTTTACCGCTAGCCTCCTGTATGGACTCCATAAGAACTTTGTACCTGTTCTTTATATCGAACTCTAGCGCGTCGCCTTTATCGGTGTAGACCGCACCCGCTGATATCTGTAGCAGCTTATTCATGTTGACGGCTGCATTGACGGCGGTGACTTCCTCACCCGCAGCTTGCATGACCATCTTGTTCTTGAGTTCTTTGTAGTATTTTTTCTGTTGGGGGGTGAGTTCCACCTTCCTCTTGGTGTAAACCATTTCCGGCAGGTCCAAGCACTCTTCTTTAGTGAAGCGTATGGCCGGACGTAACGCATTGAATACCGTCTCAGTTGCGCTATCCTTGACCTCCCACTTGAACCTGCTCACCTTGAACATGACCTGATCTCTGAACGACCCGAAGAACCTTGGCACACTGGTAGGGTTAACAAGTTTAGCTAGACCATAAGCATCCAACGGACCTTGCGCCGCAGGGGTTCCCGTCATCATCCACAACCACGTGTCATCCTTAAGAAGTTTATACAAGGACTTCCAACGCTTAGTCTGCGCGTTCTTGTAGTGTGTAGCTTCGTCCACGATTATAAGGTCGAAACCACCCGCAGCTATATCGTCTGCTACGATCTCCACACCGTCATAGTTTATGATTATGTAGTCTGCGTCGCCTGATATTATTTTACGTCGTTTAGCAGGAGCGCCGTAGGCTATATCGACACTGCGGTGCATAGCAAAACTAAATAAGTCCGCCCTCCACGCCGAGTCCATGATAGATAGCGGGCATATGATAAGAACCCGCTTGATGATCTTCTGCTCCATAAGGAAGTCAGATGCCCATATAGCACTAGCAGTCTTGCCTGTCCCTTGTTCGTTAAAGCAGAAGGACCGCTTATGCAGGGTCATAAAAGCAGATGTAGTACGTTGGTGGTCGAACGGTTTGTGTTTACCGGGCCAGTTGTACCTACCCGTTATGGGTGATGGTACGTCCATGTTAAGACCCTTGAGGGCAAGAGTTTCGTTAACTCCCCACTTTACTAATACAGAGTCACCCCCAACGGCTTTACTATTGGGTAGTATTGTTGTGACTTTCTGTGGGTGGGCGGTTTTAAGTAGCAGTGCTTTGTTATCTATTATCTGCACGTAAGTTCTCCTTACACGTACTATGTTTTACGGGTGGTTTTACCTTTACTCAGTGCGCCCCCCGCAGCGCGGTTTCTTTTACGGCTCTGGACGGTAACCCCGTTCTTATTAGTGCCGCCTTTACTCAAAGGCTTCTTATGGGCGATATCTTTACCCTCACGCTTATCGGCTTTGCCGTTCTTGTTAGCGTCTTTACCTTTCTTATCCATCGCACGTCTGGCACGCTGCCGTTCGTTCCGTTCTTCCCGTTCATCACGTTCCTTTTGTTTTCTGTATTCTCTGTCGTAGGGGCGAGGGGATTTAGTATAGGCCATTAGTTCCTCCCGTTGTGGGCACATTCGAGAACGGCACAGTGCATACGGCACAGGCCACTAGGGCGCGGGTTCCATACGTTTGTCTCCAACGCCTTCTCCATTCTAGCATAGTCTTTCAGCCATTTATTCCATAATATAGGCGCTGCTGCTACTTCGTAGCTATCCTTCACCAAGGACTCTGCTATCACAAACATAAGCCCTGCCTCAACCTTCTTGATCTCGGGGAAGTGCTTAAACGTAGCAAGCGCCATCAACTCAAGCTGCCCCGTGTCGGCGTACCGTGCGGATTTACCCGTCTTGTAATCCACAACCCGTGCGGTGTCACCGTCTAGTATGATAAGGTCTGCAATACCTCTGAACCATACGTCGTCATCAAAGAAACCACACGGTTCTAGGTTCTCAGTAAGCCCGAACTTATACTCGCATAGCTTCTCGCCGGGACGATCTTTCAGGTTATTCAGAGACTTCTCCGCAAACCTGAACTTCTCAGGGAGCGGCGTATCATCGCGTATATATTCCTCGGCGGCTGTATGGAACAGCGTCCCGTATAGCATTGCCTCGGTCTCTTTCTCCACATACTCTTTAGCAATCTTCATGTGGTAGAACTGCTTCGGGCATTGCTCGAAGGCTTTGATCTTACTGAAAGACCAAGGCGACACGCTATACGTCATTCACAATCTCCGTATGATTTCCCAATACCAGCTTCGCAATCTACGGGTAGTCCGTAAGCCCACTCAGGAACTTCACGCATACATCTCTCTATGTAATCCTTAGCCTCCCCGGTTTCGGCGTCGGGTACGCAGCATACTATCGAGTCATGTACTGTCAGGACAACCTTATATCGCTTGGCTACCTCTAACATCTGCTCACCGATAATGCACCTTGCAATAGCTTGGCATACGTTCTCAATCACCTTGCCACCGTATATCCGTGTCCGGCCACGGCGGGTCTTGTAGTTAAACTCATAACCTTTATCAGTCTGCTCAGCTTTGAGATCGTCATACCGTAACAAAAGGCCAGATGGTAGTCGGAGTGCCGATTCTTCTGGGTACGACCAGATCAACCCGTCTACACCTAGCGGGTTCTTCTCATCACCACGGGACAGACCCGTTAGGATATTCTGGGCGTCCCGCCATAGTCTGTTGATCTGGTCGTTAGTGTCCCGGTATATGTTTATCACCCGCCGGGCTTCGTCCAGTTCCATATCAAACCCAAAGTTCTTTAGCTGCTCTTGGAAGCGCACTGCCCCCATACCGTACCCGGCACCAAGGATGGTAGTCTTACCAACGAACCGCTGGTCTTTAGTGACTTCTTCCTCTGGTACGCCGTAGATACGGGATGCCATCTTCTTGTAAACATCTTCATTGTTAGTGAACGCACTAACAAGATCATCCTGCTGGGCCAACCACGCCAGCACTCGGGCTTCGATCTGTGCAGAGTCAGCCTCTACTAACGAGTAACCTTCCGGCGCAATGATGCTACGCTTTAACGTCTTACCGTTAGGGCCGCGAGACGGCAGGTTTTGTAGGTTTATCTTGTCATCCCCACCCCAACGCCCTGTGTGTGCGGCGTAGTATCTAACCGGTACGGGTAATAGCCCACGCTTGGATATATCTATAAACCTCTGGGTCCGCGTCTCTTCTAACGTGCTTTTGACGCCAAGCCGCGCTGCTACTACCGCTTGTACGCGGGGGTCATCGTTATCTTGCAGCGCCTTAAACGCCTCGTCAGACTTAGCGAACGCGTAGGTTTCCTTACCCGTCGTGGGACTTATCTTCATCGGCGGCTCTACACCTAGAGAACGCAGGACTTCTGCCAACTTAGGGTTACTCATAAGTTCTTTTTTGTTTATGCCAGAACTCTTTAGCAAGTCGTCCTTCATAACCTTCGTACCCTCTAGATGCTGCTCCAGTAGGCCAAGGTCCAGATCAAGTACAGGCTCCACGAACATACGCAACGTAAGGTCAATAAGTTTTAGTTCCTTACGTGGGAACCCGTCAGTGAGAGTGCGGAACAGATCGTACGTAAGGTTCACATCATTTATACAGTAGTCCCCGTAACGGTCTAACGCATCGGATGAGAAATCCTCCCGGCGTTTACCTAGTGCGTTAACTACTTCTGTGCCTTTAACTCCGAGTTCATACCTATCAGCCAGCGCCTTGAGACTCCCACTAACTTCGACCCCATGTAGAGCGCGGGCAATACAAAGAGTATCGGTATAAGCGCGAGGATGAATACCAAAGCGCCAAGAAGTAATGGCACCATCAAACATAGTATTGTGAGCGAGTAGCATAGCCTCGTCCCACTTGAATGTTTGTAAGTATCTTTTGATTTCTTCGTGTGTTCCACTAGCCCACTCCGTATTCCCGTTGTTTACTTTTACCCCCACCCCAATGACTTGGAACCTTGGGTCACGTATATAAGCCTCCGTAGTCATCTTAGACAGGGAGTATTCCTTGTCATAATAAGTTTCGTAGTCAACCGTTATCAGGTCCATTTTATTCTCCTTGTTTTAAGTTCCCCCAGCGGCACAGCAACGCCGCTGGGGGTTACGCTTACGCTTGCTCGGTTACAGCCTTACGAAACCCAACGAACTCGTCCTAACCCCCCTATTCCGCTTAACCCTCATCGACTGAGGGCAGGTCTGCTCCATCTCTTTCGCACCGAACTAAACAAAAGTTTAAAATGTTAGAGGGTTAGAAACTTTTATCAGCCAACTCACCGCCACAGGCTAAGTACCCACAGGCGTCTACCCAATTATCCTCGTTGCCGGGGTTACTTTTAAGGCGTGCGAGTTTTAACATCGCCATCATAACTGCTACATCCCTAGCAGTTATAAATACCTCAAGATGCTCTGACCAATACGCGGCAATCGTAGAGAAGTTATCCTCCATGTCGCCATGCTGCGCTGATCGATCCTGAGTAATGTATCCTTCAGCGGTACGTAGTATCTCCGCCCGTTTAAGTTTCCTGTCGGCGGGTCCGAAAATAACGTCATCCCCGAAGGGTAGTTCTAATTGTTCAGCCATTATTTATTACTCCCTGTTTTAGTTATAGCCTTAGCTAACTGCCGTTTAAGTTCTTTCTCGGTACGTATTGTGTACCAACTATACTTATTGTTACTCTGGTAGCAGTTCGTGCACGTAAGAGCCGACCATGCCATGTTATATACGAGGGCTACTGCGTCGCACTCAGGGCAGTAGATGTCACGACCAAACACTTTATCCGCGTGACAGTTCTTCCATACCTTCACAGACTTGTATGGTTTCCGCCACTTTTTTTCAGCTTGGGGTGGTGGGCTTTCTGCTTTTGCCCTTAGCCACTTAAAAAGGTCCATGTTGTTCTCCTTGTGTTAAGTTGTTAGTTAGAATACTCCGCTCGAATACACGTCGCGTGTTTTGCAGAAGTCGCATATAAATTTAGGACGCTCAAGTATCAACTCTTTACGGCACCGTAAGCATTTGCGAATCCATTGCTTCTCAGGGTCCAAGCTCGGGTGCTTCTTATTTTTGGTTCGTTCGTTTACCGATGTATGCACTACCGGTAAACCCTCCTTCTCTACGCTAGGTTCTGTTGGTTTATTCGCACAGAACTTATAGTAGTTACGGCTCTTAAGTCCGATTATAGCGTTACGTGTCGTGTTAAAGAATGTGGCTACCTCCTGCATGGATTTACCCTCGTCGATCAGCAGCATAACCTTATGTATCTGCCCGTCCGACCACCTCTTACGAATCAGCACTGTAGTATCTTCGTGACTTCGTGCATGTTGTCTTCGTTAACTACCACCGAAATGCCCTCGGCGCTGCTTATGTCTGTAAGGTTCTTCTCCTGTAGTGCCGTAGGTTTGTTCTTGCCTGCCTTACATTCGATACCAAAGAACTTCCCTTTGTAGCATCCAATTATGTCGGGCACCCCGCTACGTCCGTATCCGCCTGTTGCAGGGAACACATAGTATGCCCCCATATCTTTGAGTTGTTTCGTCACTACGCGTTTGACTCTGCCTTCTGGTGTTGTAGCCATTAGGGTTTCCCTTTCTCCAGACGCTCTCCACTTTTCTCTGCTATGTCAAAAAGTTTATGGTGGTCCATCAGAATGTGTTTCACGAGGACGCGAGGTAACTCTATATTTCTGGCCCTACCTTTATGGGCTATGAGGTGCGCGGTGCGTAGGTCATCGTCTGTTGTATATAGTTTCATATTAGTGCCTGTTTCTGTAGCAACTGGTATCGGTTCAGGGTGAGTGGGGGAGCCGAAGCCCCCCCAGTACGTTTGCTATCCATATAGCCAGTAGGTGTATTCATCTATCCTCCTACCCACCCCGTCTATTTCGTTGGTAGGTGGTTCATGGGTCGTGAGAGTAAGGACAGCTACCCCCTCCTGTATCCATAAAGGCAGTTCATCAACGCTACTGTATATTTCATGTACCTCCGTGTCAATAGGTTCTAAGGCAATCTGTGCTACTTGAACCTGTTTAGTGTCATTACATACACTAACACGATATAGTGTGTCAGGCTTACGCGTCTGCATACACAAAGAAACAATTTGGTGCAACTCTATACCCGACCATATCAACATAGGAACCAACCTCGACCATCATTAGGGGGGCGACACGCTTTTTATAGTTGTCGGGTAACTCGTCAGCGTTGTATCGCTGCGTCTCCCATGTGGTTTTGACGCTTGACAGCACATTGTGCCGATTGGCGTGCCTATCTACTGTGGCAACAGTACATCCGTGTTCGGTTATATGTACGTAAGCTATCTTGTCGGGCCTAGATGACCTGTCCTCCTGCATGGTGATATCTGCGTTTATTACAGCAGCTACTCTATCGGCAACCACTGGATCGCTAAACTTATAACCACTCTTAGCCATGTTCAGTAACTCCATAACAACATCGTTATCGTGGCTCAGTGCTCTGGAAGCATGTCCGTGGTTGCGCTTTATATCCTGTGTTGCACCAACAAACTCATCTTCCGCGTCGTCGGCAAATACGGCCTTAGCTATCACGTCGTCAGGTCTTCTGCGTAAGTATTTCTTAGCACTGCTCACGCCCTTCTCCTGCGATTTAGTAAACTTCATGTGGAATAACCGGTCGTAGTCGGTGTATCGGGGGTTCTCTATGGTTTCAGACTGCACCATGTAAACTTTATCTTCCACGGTCTTCATATACGATCCGTACCCGATCTTGCCTAACGGCAATACATGGTCTTCGTAGTACGCCCAATAGGATGTCCGGCTGACCCCATCGCGCTCCGACCGCTCCAGCTTATCGGTTGTACCTAACTTAAGCTGGTTAAACTCACTTAGTACTTCACACGCAAACCTGTTTAGGTAGGGACATACTATGTATGTCGGGTCTATAGCCGTAAGTTCGTGAGTGTATATCGTCATGTGTCAATACTCCTTGGGGGTGTCTGGGTTACAAGTCCGCAATTACGGTTAACCCACGAGTTGAATTTGTTACGTAACGCTGAGAGTTCTTTCTGTGTGGTGATGTCGTCTATCGATTGGGTACTTAACGACTGTAAAAAATCACACGCCACGGCCATTCGGAGTTCTTCCTGCTCCTCGGTTTCTGGTGAAATAATTTGCAGTGCTGCTAGTCTTCTATCGGTCACATACGTCGACTGAGCACCCCACTTACTCCCACGGAGCATATCGACTGGAACAACGTATAGCTTGGAAACGTACGCCCTGCGTCCGTCGTACGTCTTTGGTAGTAGCGGACCCACAGCGCATAGCCACGCCCAAAACGCATCGATATGTGGTTTATACTCCGCCTTTTTTCCGTGATCGACCAAGGTTCTAGGTCTGGAATATGTTCTACCTGTGATGCTCCACACCCCATGACCTTGCCGTGCGAATGTAAGGGTTGCGGGTTTAATCGGGTCACGGGTGTCCAGTTCGTCGGTGTAGGTTGGGGGTAGGTAATACTTGCTCGTCTCTGGTGACCACCCACGGGTAGTGTCGAACGTAGGCTCCCCATTATAAACATGGATTATTTTTTTGCTCGGCACCCAAGCTATCCCTAACGGTAAGTAGGCAACTAGAAAATTTGTAGCTACCGGGGTTTGACCGTGATTTCGTATAGTAACGTAGTCACGTGTGTCTCCATGAGGGTCTTGCTCCCAAGTTATAGAAGCCCCGGCCCCGTGGATTGTGTACTTAGAATCTCCCCCTCCTTTAATAATGCGTTGGTCCGTTCTGCGGCGGTTACCCACCGGTCGCAGGTCATCATGCTCCGACCAGTTTTTACTCACTACCGGCTTAGTCTTTAAGTACTTATCTTGTACGGCTGCAAAGCTATCTAGATATCCCATAACAAGTTCTCCTTTATATTTTGTTAGTGACTCACTAACATTACCCACGCATTATCCGCTTCCAAGCGGCACGTAGCGTCTCGGCTTTGAGGAACGACTCAGGTAAATATTCCCCCTCCTTCATAAGCCGTTCGGCCTCCCGCTTTACCGCGTGCTCCACCCACCAACAGGCTTCGCCCCAATTTTCTACTGACTTAAACGATATGACCTCTCTTTCCGTCATCGGGCGGGAGTACACTCTTGCCTTGGGTGTGTTTGTAGTTTCTGGCATATCAGTTTTCCTTGTAAAATATGTGGCGTCCAATACGGACTGTTACGTTCATCGTGTACTTCCATCGTGGTGATACCTCAACGGAATGGTAGTATATAGCACCTTCTGTAACATCTATCAACGTCTGCACAGATGTCCTAGCTACTCTCTCGGCAGTTCGCCAAGCACTCATGTCGGTTACTCTCTCCGGCTTACCATCGCAATAGAAACTAAACTGACACCTGTGCTTCAGGGGGTGTGTAGTCCCGTGGTAGGTTGGACCTTGCTTGATAACCTCGCATGGTGTGTTGGGGTACCGGTCATGTTTAACTCGGTTGGTTATCACCTGAGCTACCGCAAGCTGCCCCGCGATAGGTTCTCCCCGTGCCTCGAAGTACACAGCCAGAGCAATACAGGCCAGCCCCTCAATCATAACTCCCTCCCTTTGATGTTTACAGTCTTGCCGCAATCAGGCTTGGCACGTTCGTTGTCGAGGATGCACCATAGCAACGGTGTGGACCATGTACCCCACGACCCACCAAGGTATCCATCGGTCAGGACAATCACTGCCTGTGCTTGGATGTTATGTTTGGTGATGTACTCGGGGACACAATCGATATCGGTGCCGCCGCCGCCAACAGGCTTTGTGCTTGATACCAGTTTTTCGAGTTCGTCCGTGGCGTATGTCTCGTCAGCACACACTTTTGTATCCCAGTACAGTAGGCGTATACGTTCGGGGTGCACCAT
>TARA_R110000803_G_scaffold3112_3_pt1 | contig 19840 bp, 11 predicted proteins | sample TARA_R110000803 | Tara Oceans TARA_R110000803 (sample SAMEA4397772) | marine metagenome | biome: Polar Biome; feature: [SRF] surface water layer (ENVO:00010504); material: water (ENVO:00002006), including particulate matter (ENVO:01000060) such as... | depth 5 m | reverse complement strand
ATATATACTTTCACGTTCGTCTTCTTCTTCACCATCATCCCCAACAACTACGCCGTAGTTATCAACCATAACTTCAAATACCGCATTAGCATACAGACCTTCTTGGTTAGGTTCGCCCTCTAAATTCCATGAATCTTCTTCTTTTCTTTGGTCCGCAGCAATCCTTAACTGAGCAACTCTACGTCTTTCAGCCACTTTTCTTAATCTTTCTCTTTCTACTTTAGCCGCTTCTTTATCTTTAAAGATATTAATTTCTCTTTGGTAGTTAGTATTAATGTATTTATCAACGGCGCTTTGAATTTCGTCATACTCTGGCGTACCTAATATCCATCCAGAAGTAAAAACTTTATCAGGAGCATCATAGAATGTTTTATCTCCGTCATATTTTTGTAATAAAGCTACTTTATAATATTTGTCATTACTTTTTGCCTTTTTATCTAAGATATAGAAAAGTTTACCCTCTACATTGTAGTTATCGAAATGTGAAGAACCATTCATAGAAGCGGTACACCATTTAGTACCTGCACCATAATAACAACTTGCCTTATGTGTTTGTGGAGTCACAACAGTGAAACGGTCATCCTCATAAACAATATTCGCGCCATCAACAGATTTAACTGTACGTCTAACTTTATTCTCATGATTATTAATCGCAGTTATTATTTCCTCTAAACTTTTAAATTGGTTGATATCTCTCGTCTCTAACGCTTGTTGGTACTTAATAAATTTCTCAACCACTTTTTCGGCCTTACTTAAACTCTCATCGAAATTTTCTGTAGGCACAACATTACCTAAAAATGTGAGGTATTTTTGATTAGGGGCTAATTGTCTAGATAAGGTAAAAACTTTTTTAAGTTGTTCGTCAGAAAACTTGTCTCTAAACATTCTTAAAAAATCATCTCTCCTACTTTCTAATAAAACTTGACTAAGATTCATAATATTGTACTTTTATCATAAATATAAATAAAAACCGATTATTACATTAATTCATGGTTACTTATATTTATTATTATAAACTTTATTAAAAAAATATCAACTATGGGATGCGGATGTAAAAACAAAAACAAAAACCAAACAAAGCAGAGTTCACAAACTGTTAAAAGTACAAACACTCAAACTGTTAAAGAAGCCATCAAAAAGACGGTTGAAAAATATTACGATAAAAAGTAATTAAACAAAATAAGAGATTGAAGTAAACAGGTGAGGTAAAACTCACCTTTTTTTATATTTATATGTAAATAACGTGTTATGAAAGAAAGAATTATCAGTATACTACAAGGAGGTTCAGGTCAGGTTGAAGACTTTATCAACCGTTATATGGATGGAGATAAAGATAGTTTTTTTGATTTAGTAGAAAAGTTTGGTTTACTTCAAAACTCCGAAACTTACGAAAGTCTTATTGAAATGTTTCCAATGACTTATCTAAGAAAGAGTTATATTGATAACCGTGAAAAAACTATCGATAACATTGTTTCCACCTATAGTGATATAACTAAAAAAGGTGATAAATATTTTTTAACTCTTGGTGAAAGGGCAGACTTAAGTACTTTTTTTAAATCAGATGACGGTAATCGTGAACATTCATCATCCGATATGGTTAAAAAAATTTTAAGTGAAGATGGTGATTGGTTCGAACCATTTTCAGACGTAACTAGTAGTATATATGATGATATCATAGAAGAGTTAAATAATGAGAATAAATTTCATTTAGCCAAATCACTTTCTAAGGAATTGACAGGTGAGTTAATTTCACCCGAAACTGAGTTATTAGAAAATATAGCTAAAGACCAAGGTCATCCTGATTATGTTGATGTTAAAGACCCTCTTTTAGTGATGGATATCTTAGAAGAAGATAAAGAATCCTTTAACGTTTTATTAGATGAATCAAGTGAGACATCAGGTGAGCTATATTCACTTCATAATAACGCGTATAATACTGCGTACACTGATGAAAAATATAATGAAATAATGAGTGAAGTTAAACATTTATTAGAGATAGATAACAGTGGTGATTGGGAAACTAAGACAATAACAAATCATAAAGGTGAGGAGAAAACTATATACAACTATATTGTTGAAGTTACCAAATTCATACCTCACTTATTTAGTTCAATTTTTAATGATGATTATCAATTAGATGATTACCGAAACGTATTTGAATACCATGGTGACTTTGAAGACTTAACTAAAGAAATGATTACTGAGGAAGTAGTTGAGGGTCTTTCATTAAGTAGAAGTTATTATGATTACGCTGACCATACTTTGGTTAGAAAGTATTTAAACGATATGTTTACTGATTACGTTTAAACTTATTTTCTAATTCAGTTAATTCACTTTCCTTAACATCTAATATTAATTCTTGTTCCTTAATTGCTTCGAATAATACTGATATCATTTCATCATAACTGACTTTGTAACCGTGCTTTTCTGTACCACCAATTAATTCAGGTAATATTTCTTTAACTTCTTGTGCAATAACACCAATATCTTTACTACCACCTTCTCCAATAATCTCACCGTTAATACCTTCTTTTCTCCAAATATATTCAACACCTCTTAGACTTAAAACTTTACTTAAAGGTGTTTCAATACTTCTAATGTCATTCTTCAATCTCTTATCTGAAGTACTACCGATAGGTCCTTGTGGTCCTGTTGGTCCGGTCGACCCTTGGAGACCACCTGGTCCTATTAGACCTTTATTACCCTGTGCTCCACTTGTACCTTGAGGTCCTTGAGGTCCTTTAATACCTTTTGGTCCTTTAGGTCCTTTTAGTCCTTTATATCCCGTTGGTCCTGTTGGTCCTTGTGGTCCAGCACCACCTTGTAGTCCGGATAACCCACCTGGTCCTGTTGGTCCTTGTGGTCCTCGGTAACCTTTTGGTCCTTTAAATCCTTTAAGACCTTTTTTTCCTTTAGGACCTTTTAGTCCTTTTAAACCTTTATCCGTTCCCTGAGGTCCCTGTGGCCCTGTATCACCATTACTACCAAGGGCTCCTTTTGGTCCGCTAACACCTAATGGTCCTTGTGGACCTTTTGGTCCTTTATAACCTTTTGGTCCTTTAGGGCCTTTTAGTCCTTTATAACCTTTATAACCTGTTGGTCCTTGTGGTCCTTGACCACCAATTAGACCTTTATAACCTTTTGGTCCCTGTATACCAATAGCTCCTCTCGGTCCTTTTTCTGTACTATCCGCACCAGTTTTTCCTATGGGACCTGTCGCCCCTCCTGAAGCCTTTGGTCCTTGGGCTCCTCCTCCTCCTTGTGGTCCTCTTGGTCCTTGTGGTCCTCTTGGTCCTGGGTCGTTACCCGCTGGACCTGTTGCTCCTCCTCCACCTTGTGCACCTGTTGTATTTGTCGACCCTTTTGGTCCAGTTGGTCCTTGTGGCCCATCAATTCCCTTATAACCTTTATTACCTTTATCTGAACTTGCTGGTCCTTGAGCACCTGTATCTCCACCGGCACCTGTAGTCGCTTTACTTCCTTGTAGTCCTCTTGAACCTTGTGGTCCTCTTGGTCCTTTTTGTCCTGTAGGTCCTCTCTCTGTACTAGTTGGTCCTGTTGGCCCTGTTACTCCCCCTGAAGGTCGTGGACCTTTAAGACCTTTATTACCTTTATCACTAGATTGACCTATAAATGGTCCTTTTATTCCTTTATTACCTTTATCAGAACTCGCGGGTCCTGTTGGTCCTGTTGGTCCACCTGGACCTGTTGCCCCTTGTCCTGAGGCTAAACCTTGTGGTCCCCTACTGGCTTGTGAACCGATTTCACCTGTCACACCCCTATCTGTACTTGCTGGACCTGTTGGCCCTGTTGGACCTGTCGCTCCTCCTGAAGCCTTCGCTCCTTGTGGACCTCTATCACCTTGTGATTGTCTTGGACCTATTGGTCCTTTTGCTCCTGCAGTATTTCCTGCGGGTCCACCTGGTCCTGTTGGTCCTACATTACCTTGTCCCGATGCTGAACCTTGTGGTCCTCTTAGTCCATCGTTACCCTGTGGTCCTTTTGGCCCTATCGGTCCTCTATCAGTACTTGCCGGACCTTGTGGTCCTGTTGGACCTGTCGCTCCTCCTGAAGCCTTTGCTCCTTGTGGCCCTTGTCCACCTCTACCAATTTGTAATCCTTTTGGACCTTTTAGTCCTTTTTGACCTTTATCCGTACTTGTTGGTCCTTTATCACCTGTGGTTGTATTTTGAGTACCTTTTGGTCCTGTTGGTCCTGTTGGTCCGTTAGGTCCTTTAGTACCTTTATAACCCTTTTGACCTTTAATACCTTTATCTGTACTTGCCGGTCCTTGTGGTCCTTGACCTCCGGTAATCCCTTTTGGTCCTGTTGGTCCTTGTGGACCACCACCACCCTGATTACCTCTTGGTCCTTTTGGTCCTTGAGTTCCTTTATCGGTATTAGTAGGTCCTGTGTCTCCTTGTAATCCCTTAAGTCCTTTATCAGTGTTGTTTGGACCTACGGGTCCTGCTGGACCTGTTGGTCCATTTATACTAAATCCAATAGTACCTCGTGGCCCATCTGTACCCTTAGGTCCTTTGATACCTTTTAAACCTTTATTACCTTTATTTGTAGGTATACCACTTGGACCTTGTTCCGCGTTAGGACCTGTTGGTCCTTGTGGTCCAACCGCACCCTTAGGTGAAGTACCAATAGCTCCTCGTGGTCCTTGAAATCCTTTTGGTCCGACATCACCCGTTGGTCCTTGAGTTCCTTTATCTGTACTTGTAGGTCCTGTATCACCACCTTCAGCAACGTCACCTATAAGTCCCTTTTCATTATTACCTTGTGGTCCCTGAGGTCCCTGAGGTCCTCTGAAACCTTTATTACCATCTGGACCCTTCAGTCCTTTATCTGTACTTGCTGGTCCTGTTGGTCCTTGTGGACCTGTTGGTCCTTGTGGACCTGAACTAGTTGAAGATTGCGGACCAATTAATCCTTTAATCCCTTTTATACCAATAAGACCTTTTAAACCTTTGGTACCTTTATCTGTACTTGTTGGTCCTTGTGGACCATTATCTCCACCAGAACCTGTTGGTCCTTTTAGTGAATCCCCTTGTGACCCTCTATTACCATTGAAACCTTTTGGTCCGACTGGTCCCTGAGGACCTGTGGGGCCTTGTGTGGCTGTTGGACCATTTGGTCCTATCTCACCTTTTGGTGCGATAAAACCTTTATCACCTTGTGTACCAATAGTACCTCTACTAGGTTTAGGTCCTTTAATACCTTTAATACCTTTGATACCCTTAATACCTTTATCACCTTTGTCTGTAGATTGCGGTCCTTGAGGCCCTAAGTCCCCATTAGGTCCTTGTACACCTATAATACCATCGGGACCTTGCGGACCTTGTGGTCCTGTAAGACCTTTTATACCTTTGTTACCAATAGGTCCTTTATCGGCATTAGGTCCTGTTGGTCCTTGTGGTCCCGTATCACCATCTGTGGCTCTTATACCTTTCTCACCTTGAGGTCCTTGTACCCCAAGAATACCTTTTTGACCTTTAACTCCCTTAATACCTTTAAATCCTTTCTGACCTTTATCAGAAGATTGTGGACCTTTTAGACCGGTAGGTCCTTGAGGCGAATCACCTCCAATATTACCCTGTGCTCCTTGGTCTGGCTTTAACCCTTTAATACCTTTAATTCCTTTAAGTCCTGTTGGTCCTTGTTGTCCTTTATCGGTAGATGTAATCCCTTTTAATCCTGTAGGTCCTTTTAAACCTTTGGTAGATTCTGAAGGTTTTAATCCTTTCAATCCTTTTGGTCCAACTTCACCTTTATTTCCTTGTATTCCTCGGTTACCTTTATCTCCTTTAGTTGATAATTCACCTTTAATACCTTTTAGTCCGTCAGAACCTATACGACCTTTGATACCAAAATCACCTTTATCACCTGTAGGTCCAACTACTCCCGTTTTACCTTTATTACCTTTAGTCCCTTCTCTACCATCTCCACCTCTAAGACCTTTAAGTCCTTTTTGACCTTTTAAACCTTCTAGTTGACCTACCCAATGACCTCCAGAATCAACCACCATCATACTACCAACATAAAGTTCACTATTAACAACATTAGCCTCAGCAGGTAATGATAACGGAGTATTACTATCAGAGACTTTAAAAATATTAGTTGAAGACTTAAATATTAAATCACCTGAATTATCTATTTCAATAGCATAACTATTACCTGAACCACTAAAAATTATATGTGGATTGGTGTTCGATGTACTTCCCGTAGGATATATTATAATATTAGCCATTAATCTATTTGTGTTCTTAACCAGTTTATTTGTTCACCTATGTCTTCAATAAATACTTGGTGAGTTTTAATCGCTTCAATAATTAATGAATTTAATTTATAATATTTAATAGCCAAATAACCATCATCTCTTCTATATACCACTTCAGGATATATTAAATTTATTTCTTGAGCTATCATACCAATTGAGTGTAACTTTTGTCTTTCTTTTAAGAAATCGTATCCCGAATATTTTTCATTCCAATCGTATTCCGTAACATTAATCTTCAAAAGTTTATTTAATGAGTCACCTATAGTTTTAATACCTAACTTCATTCTTTCATCAGAAGCACTACATTCACCACACTCAACTAAACCACATTTTCCATTGGCTGACCAATGGAACAGAGCTGGACTCGATAGTCCGAAATCCCAAACAGTATAAAGACTATTTTCTGTGGGGTCACAAAAGAATGGGCCAAGCTCACAAGCTTTACAATCCGCGTCAGTATATAGGAAACTTGAGTTATTTAATTGTCCAGAAGTTGGTGAATAAAGGGTAACTTTAAATCCACCTCCACATGGTTCTAATTTTCCAGCACATTGGTCACATGGCCCCTTGTTTACCATTCTCATATCATGAGAGAAACAACTAGCGGCAGTTGGTCCTTTTGGTCCTTTAATTCCTTTATAACCTTTATAACCCACAGCTCCACCTAAACCTTGTGGTCCTTGTGGTCCGTTTTGTCCTGTCGGTCCACCTGGTCCTCCTCCACCTTGTGGACCACCAGCACCCGTTTTACCTTGTGGACCTTGTGGACCTCTCAGTCCTTTATAACCTTTATAACCTGTTGGTCCTTGTGGTCCTTGACCACCAATTAGACCTTTGAAACCTTTCACTGTTGAAGTATTACCTCTTGACCCTTGTGGTCCTTGTAATCCTTGTTTAGTAGACTGTGGTCCTTTAAATCCTTGTGCTCCTCTAGGTCCTTTTAAACCTACACGACCTTTTTGTCCTTTAAACCCTGTTGGTCCGGCTTGGGTATTAGTTGGACCAGTTGGTCCTGTTACGGTAGAACCTGCTCCTTGCGCTCCTCTCGGCCCACCACCACCTTGAGTACCTACACCACCTCTAGGTCCTTTTGGTCCTTTGACAGCTGAACCTCCTCCTTGTGGTCCAATAGCTCCCCTATCAGTACTTGTAGGTCCTTGTTGACCTCCAACACCTTTATAACCTGTGGGTCCGTTAGGTCCTTTATAACCTTTGAAAGCTGCTGGTCCTGTTGGTCCTTGTGGCCCTGTTGGTCCCGATTGTGGTCCTTGTGGTCCTATTGGTCCTAACACCCCTTTAGGTCCTTTAGGACCTTTTAGTCCTTTATCTCCAGTATCGGAAACCAAACCTATTACACCTTTAGGTCCTTTAAAACCTTTAACTGTAGAAGCATTACCTTGTAGACCTAAAGGTCCTTTATAACCTTTTGGACCTTTTGGTCCTTTAATACCTTTGAATGCCGCTGGCCCACCCTGACCTGTTGGTCCTGTTGGTCCCGATTGTGGTCCTTGTAGACCTTGTGGACCTTTTGGTCCTTTATATCCTTTATATCCTTTTAGACCTTTATCAGCGACAACACCTTGGGCTCCACCACCACCTTGAGGTCCTTTATCTCCAACAACAGCTGTATTAGTACCTTGTGGACCTAAAGGTCCTTTATATCCTTTTGGTCCTTTAGGTCCTTTTAAACCTTTATAACCTTTGAGTGCGACTGGTCCTGTTGGTCCTGTTGGTCCTACCGCACCTGTTGTCGGTCCTTTTGGTCCCTTTGGTCCTTTATAACCTTTTGGACCTTTATAACCTTTAATACCTTTGGATGCTCCCGGTCCTGTTGGCCCTACGAATCCTTTTGGTCCTTTCGCTCCGGTAGCTGAACCTATCGGACCTTGAGGTCCAAAGGCTCCTTTAATACCTTTTGGACCTTTAATTCCCTTATATGCCGTTGGTCCACCTAACCCTGTTGGACCTGTTAGTCCCGTATCTGTACTTTGAGTACCTTTAGGTCCTTGTGGTCCCTTTGGTCCTTTATAACCTTTAATCCCTTTGAGTCCTTTAAATGCTGCTGGCCCACCTGGTCCTGTTGGTCCTGTATCTCCTGAACCTCCAGTCGTTGTACCTCTACCACCTTGTGGTCCTTGTGGTCCCTTTATTCCAATGAGACCTTTACTTCCTTTTAAACCATCATCGGCTCTTAAACCTTTAATACCTTTTAATCCTTTAAGTCCTTTAACTGTTGAAGTTGTTCCTCTACCACCTTGAGGACCTTTATAACCTTTTTGTCCTTTGATTCCTTTATCTCCGTCAGTATCTCTAAAACCTTTTTGACCTTTAATACCTTTATCACCTGTAGATGTACTTATAAGACCTTTGTCCCCTGTCACACCTTTTAATCCTTTATAACCCTTTTGTCCTTTAACCCCTTGAGGTCCTTTGAAACCTTTTAAACCTTTAATACCTTTGAGTCCCTTATCTCCTTTAGTACTAACAGGTCCTTGTGGTCCTGTATCACCTTGACTGGCTTTAAGTCCTTTATTCCCTTGAGTACCTATTAAACCTTTTAACCCTTTAAAACCTTTATTACCTTTTAACCCTTTAAGTCCTTTATTACCTTGGTCCGCCACTGGTCCCGTTGGCCCTTGTGGTCCTGTATCGCCTTGGCTTGCAATTAAACCTTTTAACCCTTTAAGACCTTTAGTACCTTTTTTACCTTTTAATCCTTTATAACCTTTATTACCTTTATCTCCTTGTGGTCCTCTTTGACCCTTTTCCCCTGTAGGTCCTTGGTTACCCGATATAAAAACTTCATCCGAATGTTGGTACCACGTAGAACCACCTGATTCAGATGGTTTTTTCCAATAAACCCTTGTACCATCTCCGCCACCGTACTCTTGTTGAAGTACAATAAAATTGTATTTAACTCCCTGAGTTAATGATATGGTACCTGTAGTCGAACCTAAGGCTCCGGTACCTCTTCCCCCATAAAAAGAAGAGACTATTGTATTTCCAATAGTTAATTGAATAGAGTCATCAGATTCAGTTGTAAAGGTATACGTACCTGTTTCATCAGGTGTAAATATACCTGTCACTTTAGTTGAGAAGTACGACCCACTATTAGGAACGGTTAAAATGGTTTGTAATTGAGTAGTATTAATCCAATTCAACGCATTAGTTGTGGTACTTAAACTACTAACCGCAGAATCTGTAAATGTCGTATTAGATAAACTTACATTAAAAAATGCTTGGAAATCCGCAGCGTTTGTTGGGTATTGACCGTATTGTGATAGACTACCATTACCGCCATGTGTTGAATAAGTTTCAATCGTTAAACTCCCAATCGTATCATTAGCTTGACTTGTTGGTCCTTGAGGTCCTTTTGTTCCATCAATACCCTTCTTACCTTTTAATCCTTTAAGTCCTTTAAGTCCTTTAAGACCTTTATCCGCTCCCTCACCATCTTGTGATACTGGACCTTGAGCTCCTTGGTCAGCAATTATCCCTTGTGGTCCTTGTGGTCCAAGTAATCCTTTTCGACCTTTTAAACCTTTAAGACCTTTATCACCTTTATTACCGGTCGGACCTTTATCAGATTGAGGACCTGTTGGACCGTTATCTCCTTGGCTAGCTATTAGACCTTTGATACCTTTGATACCTTTAAGACCCTTATTACCTCTTCGACCCTTTAAACCTTTTTCACCTTTATCAGTAGAAGTATTACCTCTACCTCCAGTTGGACCTTGGTCTCCGTCAGTCCCTATTTGTCCTTTAGGTGAACTACCTATGGAACCATCAGGTCCTTTAATTCCTTTTGGTCCAACAACACCAACTTCACCTTTTGGTCCTTTTAAATCACCAACAGGTCCATCAACACCAACAGGTCCCTTTTCACCTACAATACCTTTTGTTCCACCATCGGTATCAGGTCCTTTAGTTCCTTTAAGTCCTTTTAATCCTTTTAAACCTTTTAATCCTTTAGTTCCTTTATCATCACCAACAATTCCTTTATTACCTTCATCTCCAGTCTCACCTTGTTGTCTTATGTATGAAGTTAATGCATCAGTCACTACAGCCTCTGTAAAATTACTAACAGTAGGGTCAACACCAAAACCAAAGTGTTTTAATCCTGGACCAACCTTATATTGTGATTCTAAATTTACATAACAACTTTCCGATGAAAGAGAAGAATAAGGATTTGTAGTTATTAATGCACTTAAATTTAAATTTTCAGGACCGACACTAGTAATTGGTTCACCGTACCTATTTAAAAATTCATTAGAAGTTAAAGTCTCACCTTCAACAGCCGCAACTGAATGTTGAACAAAATTATAGGTCGCTAAATCTCTTGTCGAATTCACTACCGGATAAACTAACCCTTGAATATTACCTCCTCGATTACTTTTTATATCCTCGTATACTTGAACATATGAACAATAATCATGTAAGTATCTATTACTAAATTCATCACCCGCTCCGGCTTTCCAATTACCCCCTAATAACTCAAACGGTTGATTTAACATTTGTGAACGGGTTAATTGTCCAGTATAGTAACCTACAAACCCATCTGACTCATCACTAACCACTATAACAATATAGTTCGTATCGTCACCGCTAAAAGTACCGTTACCCGATGTTATAGTACTATTTAAATTACTATGGTCAAAAGGTACTCCTTCTGATATTGATTCCGAGGCTCCCGTATCTAAATTAGTCCCTCTATTTATTCTTTGATATGTTGTATTGACATCATTAAATTTAACATTGTTTGGAACACATCCACCAACGCTTGATTTACAATGTGCCGAATCATATGTACTACCATTAACCGCAGTATTAAATTCACTAATAGTCGTACTATCACTTAATGTACCACCACTTAATGAACCTAAATATGGGTAAGATGCCCACCATAACCAGTTCTCACCATTATTATCATTAGAACCTATTACACCTTCATAGAGATTATTGATGTCTCCATCGTTACTTACGGTTTGAAACCAATCTCTAACACTTTGAGATGCCTCTTTGGCTTTAGCCGATGGCATAGAAGTTGCGTCGTAAAACACATAAACGTTTAAGTTTGCGGTTCGTCCAACTAAACCTTGTGGACCTTTCACTCCTACTTCCCCTTTTGGTCCTATCTCACCTTTATTTGTACCTGTAGGTCCTTGGTTACCTTTACTAGCGGATAACCCTGTAGGTCCTTTTAGTGAATTACCAATTAAACCTTTTATACCTTTATTACCTTTAAATCCTTTAAATCCTTGTGGACCTATAGACCCCTTTAATGAGCCAGGACCCGCAGGTCCGATTACGCCTTGTGGACCTATTTGACCTTTAATACCCACGGGACCTAATGGTCCTGAGACATCCTTCTCACCTTTGATACCTTTTAACCCTTTAGTTCCTTGTTCACCTGTTGGTCCTTGTTCTGTAGAGGTTATACCTTTTAATCCTTTTTGACCTTTTAAACCTTTTTGACCATCACCATCTCTATTACCTTTAAGACCTGTGGGCCCTTGAGGTCCTTGACCGCCAGTAGCTCCAATCATATCCATAGAGTAACCCTTCCAATTACCTGAGTTATCAATTAATTCACTACTATTCTGTTTCTTTACTGAAACAGATGGCATAAACTTCATATTATCTAACTCTAAACTTGAAGTGATTTTAAAATCATTACCTAAGTGTGTGTTAAAATTCAATTCTCCGCTACCATATGCTATATTAATCATACTAGCATTAGTACCCGAAAAATTAATTGTCCCTCCTGTTGGATTTATTTTAATGTCTCTACCCATTTAAAATTTTTGATTTTAATATATTAACCCTATCTTTTATACTTTCAATACGTGTATGTTGTTCTTGTATAGAACCAATACCAATGGCTACTAATTTACCGTAATCAAGTTTTAAATAACCACTCTCAGTATTAAATACAACTTCAGGTATTACTTTTTGAATATCTTGAGCGATAAATCCGTAATCATCACCTACACTACCATCAAACTTAGTCGCTCCACCCTTCCATGTAAACTTAACACCATTAATTAATTTTAACTTACTTAAATTACCTTTTAAAGATTTAATGTTATTTTTTAATCTTTTATCGGATGCTGGACCTTGTGGTCCAGCCACACCTTGTGGTCCTCGTGGTCCTTTTGGTCCTGTCGGCCCACCTGGTCCTCCTCCACCTTGTGGTCCCCTTATTCCTTTATTACCTACTGGTCCACTTGGACCTGTTGGTCCTGTTGGTCCAAGTCCTCCTCCTCCACCTTGTGGTCCTTGGAATCCTCTCGGCCCTTTTGGACCTTTAACTGTTGAGTTGGCTCCTTGTGGTCCTTGTAGTCCCCTATCAGTACTTGCCGGCCCTTGTTGTCCTGTTGGACCTGTTGGACCTGTAATATCACCTGCCGGTCCTGTAGGACCCACTAATATAGACGCTAAACCTTGTAGTCCTTGTCCGCCAGAAATACCTTGCGGTCCCTTTATCCCTTTACGACCTTTAAGTCCTTTAGGTCCTTTATCTGTACTTGACGGTCCTGTTGGTCCACCTGCACCTGTTGGCCCTGTTGGTCCGCCACCACCGCCAAGACCTCCACTACCTGACAGACCTCCGGGCCCTGTTGGTCCTTGTGGTCCTTTAGTACCGAGAAAACCTTTTGGTCCTTTAACTGTAGATTGGGCTCCTCTTAGTCCTTTTGGACCTTGTGGTCCTCTATTTCCTTTTGGACCTTTAGGTCCCTTAAGACCCTTAAGTCCTTTTGACGTACCGATAAAACCTTTATCACCTTTATCTGTAGATTGTGCACCTTGTGCTCCGCCTGGTCCTTTACGACCTTTAATTCCTTTATTACCATCCGGACCTACTCCACCTTGTAGTCCTCTTACACTACTAGCTGGTCCTTGTGGCCCTTTAACTGTTGACTCGGTACCTCTTGCTCCACCAGGACCTTGTGGTCCTCTATTTCCTTTTGGACCTTTATAACCTTTAATACCTTTAAGTCCTTTTTCTGCACTAGTAGCCCCTATGAGTCCTTTTACCGTTGAATCAGTACCTCTTGGTCCTTGTGGTCCTTTAATACCTTTTAAACCTGTTGGTCCTTGTTGACCGTTAACCCCTTTTTGGCCTTTAGTGGAATTAGTTGGTCCTTGTGGTCCTTGAACTGATGAATTGGCACCTCTTGCTCCACCAGAACCTTGTACCCCTATACCACCTCTAGGTCCTTTTGGTCCTTTAAAACCTTTAGGTCCTTTAGTAGAATTAGCGGGTCCTTTAAATCCTTTTACTGTTGAAGTTGTTCCTATTGCCCCTTGTGGTCCTTGTGGTCCTAATGTTCCTTTTAGTCCTTTAAGTCCTTTTGGTCCTTTAAATCCTTTTTCAGTATTATTTGGACCTTTATCTCCTTTTACTGTTGAAATAGTACCTTGTGAACCTCTTGGTCCTTGATTACCTCTTGGGCCTTTAGGTCCCTTATAACCTTTCTGACCTTTAATACCTTTAGTTGTACTAGTAATTCCTTTATAACCCTTTACTGTAGATGTTAAACCAATGGCTCCTCGTGGACCATTAGGTCCTCTATTCCCTTTTAATCCCTTTAAACCTTTTAGACCTTTATGTCCTTTAGTATTATTAGTTGGTCCTTGTGGACCTGTTGGTCCACCTGTGGCTTGACTACCTTGAGTACCTTGTGGCCCCTTTTGTCCTTTATCTGTAGATTGTGGCCCGTTTGGTCCTTGATTACCTATCGGTCCTCTATCTGTACTTGCCGGTCCTTGTGCTCCTTGAGCAGCTTGAGTACCTCTACCACCTTCTGGACCTTTTTGACCTTTATCTGTTGAGGTAGTTCCTCGTGAACCATCTGGACCCTTAAGTCCTTTTTCGGTGGATTGTGGTCCTCTATTTCCTTTAGAGGATGACACACCAGTACCACCTCTATTTCCTGTTGGTCCTTGTGGTCCTTTACCACCTTGTGCACCCGTACCACCTTGAGTTCCTCGACTAGGTTTAATACCTTTTAAACCTTTTTGACCTTTAATCCCTTTATCTGTAGATGTTGGACCTTGTGGTCCTGTTGGTCCATTTGGTCCTTGAGTTCCTATTGAACCCGTACTTGATTGTGTACCTTGAGACCCTTGTGGTCCTTTAAGTCCCTCAATACCTTTTAAACCTTTTTGACCTTTAATACCTTTATCTGTGGACGTTGAACCTTGTGAACCAATCCCTCCAACAGTGGCTTGAGTACCTTGTGTACCTTGTGACCCTTGTGAATTTTTAGGACCCTTTAATCCTTTATTACCTTTAAGTCCTTTAAGACCTTTAAATGGTGTTGGACCAACTACACCTTTTATACCTTTGTCACCTGTTGATGCTATATTTCCTTGGTTACCAATACCTCCTTGACCACCAAGTGGTCCTCTGACACCTTTAATTCCTTTAATACCTTTTAGACCTTTTTGACCTTTATCGTCACCTTTAGGTCCTTGCGGACCAGTTGGTCCTTGTGAGGCTTGTATACCAATACCTCCTTGAGCACCTCTATTAGGTTTTAAACCTTTTACACCCTTTATACCCTTTAAACCTTTTTGACCTTTAATTCCTTTATCGGTTGAGGTATTTCCTTGTAATCCTTGTGGTCCTTGTGGTCCTTGAATAGTTGTACTGGCTTGAGGTCCTTTAAATCCTTTTGGTCCTTCTAACCCTAATAGACCTTTAAGACCTTTATCACCTTTATAACCTATAGGTCCTTGAGTACCAATTGGACCTTGTTGACCATTGTCTCCACTAACGGCAATTAAACCTTTGTGACCTTTTACTCCTTTAATACCTTTTACCCCCTTAAGACCCTTAATCCCTATAAGACCTTTTATACCTTTTTGCCCTGTTGGACCTTTTGGTCCTATTGGTCCTTGTGAACCGACACTAGCTATGGGTCCTTGAAGACCTTGAGTACCCACTAACCCTTTAGGTCCTTTAGTACCCTGTATACCCTTAAGACCTTTAAGACCTTTATCGGCTACATCTCCTGATTGTGATACCGGCCCTTGTGGACCAAGTAAACCTTTTTGACCTTTTTCACCTTCAATACCTTTAATACCTTTAGGTCCTTGTACTCCCTTTAAACCCTTATTACCTTTGTCACCAACTATACCTTTATCTGAGTCTGAACCTTGTATACCTATAGGTCCTTGGCTAGCCTTTACTCCAACTGCTCCTTTAATACCTATTTCACCCTTAACTCCACGATTACCTTTATCACCTTGTGGTCCTACTTCTGTAGATGTTGGTCCTTGGATACCCTTTAATCCTTTATCTCCACCAGTCTGAAACGCCCAACTGGTACCAATAGTACCTAATCTACCTTTTAGACCCTTTAATCCTTTTCTACCTTTTTCACCTTGTGGTCCATTAGTGGTCGAACCTCTACTTCCCGTAGGTCCTTGTGGTCCTTGTATTCCTTTTATACCTGTATCTCCGTCAACACCATGATTACCTTTTAGTCCTTGAGTACTACCTTTCCACCCACCAGTGTCTGTAATAGACATAACCCCATTAAATCCAACGTCATTACCTAAAATCATTGAACCTTTGATATTAACCCTATCCTCATCAATAACCACTAAGTTATCTCCATGAGTTGCACCTGAAAATGTTAACGTACCATTATCGTGGACATTTAATGAAATTAAATCACCATTTGTGTTCTCAAAAATAATATATGGAATCGTTGTACCTGTGGGTTTTGGTACTATTATAATGTTTTTAGCCATTGGTGTTGTTCAAAGGGTTTATGTTACTTTATAAATACTCATAAAAAAGTTTATTAACCATTTTAAATACCGATTTGTATTTATCATTCAACTTTTTTTTTCTATACTACCCTTAATAAATATTTAAAAGTCATTTAATATGTCAAACTACGTAGTACAAACTTATTCAAGAGGTGAAAATTTAACTAATCTATTAGTAAATAAAGTAATTCTTGAAATAGAAAAAGAAACAAAAAATCATAAAACAAACATACAAGTAATTAATAACATTAACTTTATAGTAGTAAGAGGAACAACTACACATAGAACACCCATTAACATATCTAAATTATTTATATCATATTATAAACAATTATTTAATAGGGAAATAAATTTAAATGTTGTGGACCTTATTGAGTACGATAAGACCGTTGAAGATGAACCTATTTACATTAAGAAAACGTTTATTAAAGATGACCTAACTGAGTCCATCAAAAGACAAACATACTTAGATACTTTAAACAATAAGGATTATAGGTTTACCGCGTGTACCGATTTAAATATTATTTTAACTAACTCTGATTTTAATAAGGAGACTGTAACTGATGTTTTAAGTGATTTCGAAGACTATAAAATTTTAAAAAATAATAGTAGTATTGAAACGTTTGTATCTTCACAACATTACGGTAAAAATTTAAAGAGTTCTAAAGTTTTTGAGTCGTACTTTAACTATGTCGTCTATAATATATTTGAGAGAGGACTATGTAAAGATTTAACAATAGAGTTCTTTACGGAGGCTGAGTTCGATTCCATCAATTGGGAGAACTTAACACTTAAGGTATCTTCCAATACTTTAACAACCAGTAACGAATGGTTAGAATCTTTAATTTTAGATTTATTTACATTTAATCCAACTGAAATAATTAGTCGATGGGATTTAAATAATTATGATTTCTCAGAAGAAATAATTAGCACACATAATATTTGGAAAATAAAGGATAAGGTTGGTGAAATGATATTAATTTAAATATCGTTTCACCTTAATCAATGCTTCATCTAAATCGTCAAAGTCCTCATCGGGCACCATTAACTGTATATTAGATGTCTTATTGTCTTCTTCAAGAGTTATTAACATAAAAGCGGGTATAAACTCACTATCGGTTGCCTGAACAAATAAGTCATATTCTTTTTTATATTTGTCAATATCTCTCGAAGTAAACTTAATTTTAGATTCAATTAACATTTTTTTCATATCATCACAATGACGACATCCTTTCATGGTATAAACTATTACTTTTTTCATTATATATTGTTCGCCATCTCAATTATTTGAGTTTCAGGTACCACACCTACTTTAACTGAAACACTCTTTCCGTCATTAAATCCAATTAACATTGGTATTGACCTAACGTTTAAAGATGTGGACATTTCTTTATCAGTCTCAATATTAAATTTATATAATTTAACTTCGTGATTTTCTTTCGCTAATTTATCGCTAACAGTTTCAATAACTTTACCCATCATTCTACAAGGTCCACACCAATCAGCATACATATCGACAATGAATTTTTCACCACTATTGATTTTTTCTTTTAATTCTTTAGAGTCTAATATTCTCATTTTATATTGTTTTAAATTTTTTATAACTTTGTAAGAAAAATAACATACTATCTGATGAACTTTCTTTACATATCATATAGAACTTATAAGTATTCTCATCTTTTCGTTTAATAAAATATAAATAATTAAATGTTTCATTAAATCTAATAAGACCCTCCTTTAATTCCATACCAACACCATTAAATAATTTGTGTGACCAAATAATCTCATTTTTTTCTAACATCCTATTTAACGCCTCTTGAGTGTAAAACTCAGTTTCAATAACTGTTGATAAAGTATGAGCACCTTTACCAATTAGATTATTAACGTGAGTTAATACTTCTTTAGGTAAAAGATACTCTTCTTTATTATTTTGGTTATTATTTTCCATTACTCACTCTCCCTTTCCATTGGTTCAGTCTGGATAAGTTCTTTAACCTCATCACTTACTTTCACATCACTATACATATTGTGTAAAGTTTTATATAACTCTTCAGAATTAATAATCGATTCATTAATAATATTAATTATTCGATAAGGGTCTGCATTTGATGCCGGTCTTCTATCTTCAACATATCCTTTCCATTCTTTTTCTGTTGATATTGGGACTCTAATAGATGCTCCTCGGTCAGATACACCCCAACTAAACTTATGTATCGATTGTGTTTCATGTTCACCTGTTAATCTCATATCATTAGATGAACCATAACACTTAATATGTTCAATATGTCTTGATTCAAATGTTTTAAATATAGCATCAAAATATTGTTTTCCACCTTCTTCTCTCATTTTTGTATTTGAGAAGTTACAGTGTAGTCCCGAACCATTCCAATCACCAGTAACCGGTTTAGGGTGATACTCAATATTAAATCCATAGTCCTCAGACATTTGATTTAATATGTACCTTGAAACCCATAAATCATCACCTGACTTTAATTTACCCTTTCCTAGTACTTGATATTCCCATTGACCTAACATTACCTCAGCATTTATACCTGTAATTTCGATGCCTGCCATAATACAGTTTTCCATATGTTGTTCAACAAAAAGTCTACCATTAACCTGACCATTACCAACACCACAATAATATTTACCTTGTGGTTCAGGGAAACCGTCTTTAGGGAAACCAATCGGTTTTCCTTCTTTCATAATTGTATATTCTTGTTCAAATCCAAACCATAAATCAGTTTCATCATCACCACCTAGTAAAGCTCTAGTGTTTGAGTCATGTGGTAAACCATCAGGATTAAGTACCTCACAAAAGACAAGATAAGAATCCAACATACCTTTATTAAGTGGGTTAGGATATAACCTAACGGGATTTAAAGTACAGTCCGAAAAGTTACCTTCCGCTTGTTTAGTGGATGAACCATCAAATCCCCATTGAGGACAATCATTTAATGATACTCCGTGTAATTTCTTACCTTTTACTTCATGTAATTTAGCATCAACTACTTTTACCTTACTTCTTAAGTTTGGTTCAGGACTATACCCGTCCAACCATATATATTCTAACTTTATCTTCATATTATTCTGTTTCTGTTAATTCATCAATTGGTTCACCGTCAGTTATTACTAACTCGTGACATAATCCTAATAAAGATTGTTGGTTATCATACAAACTCTCATAGAATTCTTCAGATGTCTCATCATACTTTTCATCATCCCAATCCATATCCTCAAGTGGATTTTCAATATCGTTATCTTCTTCCTCCCACATACAAGGAGTACCGTCTCTATCTTTTTTGATTACAATAGCTCCGATTGGTGAGTAGGTTTCATCCTCATAAGTTACTTCAATCTCAACATTCCCATCTAACTTAACACATAAGTTATATAAATGAATAAAAAATTGTTTAGGTGGATACCATGCCGATTCAATTGAGAATTCACCCTCACCTATAGCATCATACAGTGTAGTCCATTTAGAACCTAAATTTTCATTAGACCATGTATTCAAAACTCCTCGGTCTTCAGTTAATTCAACTTCATCATAGAATGCCGTCGCAAATGCAGTAACAGGTGAGTCACTATCATTATCATTTACTTTGTCAACCAATGAATCGATTAACTTTGTCACTTCTTCGTTACCTTTAATGGTAACAAAACTTTTTAAATTGTTTGCCATATCTTATTTATTAATATTCGTTTTCTCCGTAAGCTAATGGTTGGAAACCACCTGTCTTTGTCCACTCCTCATTTGGTACACCT
>TARA_R110000803_G_scaffold7915_5_pt1 | contig 19890 bp, 8 predicted proteins | sample TARA_R110000803 | Tara Oceans TARA_R110000803 (sample SAMEA4397772) | marine metagenome | biome: Polar Biome; feature: [SRF] surface water layer (ENVO:00010504); material: water (ENVO:00002006), including particulate matter (ENVO:01000060) such as... | depth 5 m | reverse complement strand
GGTTACAGGAACTTTGGGTATGGTGCCCAGTTTTCTTTGTTCCTTACTTTTTACCACAGGGTTCTCCTGTAGCTACATTTATCCAGTTTTCTTTTTCAAACCAATCTTTTAAAGTAGCTCCTTTTTTTCTTGCTCCTTTAATATTACTTTTAGAACTACGTCTATACTTACCTCTTGATGCCGCATTATTCTTAGCATTTACAACTTTCTTTTTTTCTTCACTAGACATTGAGTCTACTTTAGACTTAGGTAGACATACTTTTCTAGTTCCTCCTCCTTTAATAGCCATTACTTTTTCTTTGATTTACCCCAGTTAGCTGCTCCTACTTTACGGCACTGTACTAGTTGACCAGAAGCATAAGCGCTAGGCCAAACTTTATTTGCTTTTTTTACCTTTCTGTAGCAAGCGTCTTTAACTGATTTTTTAGTTTTACTTGGCATAATTATCTTTTTTTATAAGTTTTTTTCTTGTATTTACCTGTAGATTTTTTATACCTATTTTTATACTTGCTCTTTGGAGGATTTCTATCGGTACCATCTTTCATTATATCCCAAGCTGGCCAACCTCCTATCATAGCAACTCTCTGCCACCAATCAGCTTCTTCATTCATCGCTCCCTCTAAGTTTTCCATTTTAAGTAATACTCTATCTAATGGAATATTTGTAGTAGATGATATTACTTTAGCACCAGCCATAAAGCCAGGATTATCTAAGCTAAATCCTTTGTCTAATATTTCTTGTCTTCTTTTAGCACTATCAAATGCCCAACCAGCTGCTCTTATTCTTGATATTTTAGAACCTATTGGTGGAGAAAACTGTAGTAATTTCCAAACAGAGTCACTATACTCAGGTCTTGATCTACCTGATCTTTCATATATATCTAATAAAAAGTTTTTAGCTACTGAAACTGCTGCACCACCTATGCCTAAACCTCTTAATAATGAGTCAGCCATACCGTTAACAGTTCTGTATACTCTTTTATTTTTATCTTCTTCGTCATCATCTCCAAAACCTACTTTAAACAAAGCTTGTTGTAAAGCATTAAACAACATGTTCTGTACAAAACCATAATAAGCTATTTTACTTATATTAGCTTTAGAACTACCTCTTCCAGCTGCTAAATCTTGAAATGCCCTTTTCATTAACCTAGAATATTGCATTGGAGTATTAGCAAACATAAGTATTAAACGACCTACATCACTTGACTGTTGTTGAGATATTTTATCAGGTCTAGCTGATTGCTGAGATGTTTCAGAAATTTCTCTAAACTCTCTCATAGCTTGTTTTTCAGCCTCAGCTTTGGTCATGTTTTCGTTCTTCATAAGATCTATTATCTTGTTTCTGTAAAACGTTGCACCACCAAGAGCTATAGCAAAACTATCAGCAAATTGAGTTGGAGCATAACCTTTTTGTAATATATAAGCCATGACAGCTTTAGCTTTGTTTTTAGATGTTTTAGCAAGATCTGCTATTTCAGATTCACTAATATTTATTCTTAAGCCATTACGTCTATCTTTTAGAAAATCTGAATTCATTAAATTCATAAAATCTTTCCAGTATTGAGGTTGATTAGCAAAAGCTTTACCAGCTTTTAAAGGACTATTAAAACTCCAATTAATAAAGTTAGCTGCTGATATAGTTTGAAGAACAGCTGATCTAGTATTAAAGAACATTATAGCCGCATTAGATCCGTTTATATAGTTTAATATTCTATTGCTTAATCTATTTCCTGTCTGTAGTCTGTTACTACCAGCTTTCATTCTTGATAGTATATTCTCTAAAGCCTCTCTATATTTAGGTCCATGTATAGATTCTAGTTTGTTTAAGTTTTCTTTACTAAATATTAAATCTGCATTTGCTTGCCATTGAGATAACAATTCTGATCTTTTGACTTTTAAACCTTGTATTAAGTCAGATGTTATAGTTCCAGCTAACCAACTATCAGCCGGTGCTGGGTAAGGTCTTTTATTTATTTGTATTAATTTATCTGCAAATAGTTTTAATTTAGGATTATTTTCAATAATAGCAGATAATTCCTTAGCATCAGTTTTAGATAACCCAGGTATTTCAATACCTTGCTTGTTCCATAAATAAACTCTAACAGCTTGTTCGTTCGTAAAACCGTCAACAGCTTCTTTTGTTAATTCTTTAGGTACGTCTAAATCTTTTTTAAGAGCTTTAAAATCGTTCATTAAGTTTAACCTAGCTTGAGACAGAGCTTCAGCAGCTTTAGCAAAAGGATCTAGTAAATGCTCTTTAAACCAAGCCATTTGAGACTCACCTAACTTACCTTTAGATAATAAAGGATATATAAGACCCATAAAATCTTCAGCAGAAGGTGGTATCCAAAATTTAAATTTTCCTTTTGAAGATCCTCTAACTTTACCTTTAGCCTCTGAGTATCTTTTACCTGAAGCAACACCTGATTTTTGCTCTATAATATTATTAAAGTCTTCGTTAATATCTTCTGAAAACTTCATCTTAGCTTGTTGAACTTCAGATTTTACATCAATAACGCTTAAAGCATCTCTAACAGCTTGTACGTTTTGTATAGCATCATCAGCAAAGTAAAAATCATTATAACCTTTAGCTGCTTGATCTACTATCCAATTTGCTTTAGCAGCTCCAGTTGACTTACCTAGACCTATTATGTTTTCTTTTTTAAATTTAACTCCTTGTGATTTTAAGAATTCATATATAGCTTGTTGTGCCTGCGGTGCTCTGGCTGTTAGCACAAATAAATCTTCATTACCTCTAGCATCTTTAATTTTTTTAGCTATTTTAAGTAATGGACCTTCTGCTCCTTTAGTTACTTTATTAAATTCACTAAAATCAAATTTATAACCTTGATCTTGCAATGACTTTCCTTGTTCTGCAAATTCTTCTGCAGTTAGCGTAATGCTTTCACCTTCAAGATTAGCTATAACATTTGATTCAGTAGTTGCCAATGTATCATCAAAATCAAATACTCTAATCTTTTTAACAGGGGAATTTAATTTGTTAGCTTGTTTTAAAGCTTCATCAACTGTTTTAGCTTTACTAAGAACTTCTTCCATAGACATATTATCTTCTACGTCTAATACTTTAGAATCTTTTAAAACAACTATGTTTTCGTCTTTAGCAGCTTTCTGATTCTTATTAAGAGTTTTTATTTCTTTTGCTAGTTTATCTACGTTACCTAATTCTATAAAAGCTTTATTGCCGGTTTTAGCATATAAATTTCTACTAAATTTAGGATTATTTTTTAAAAACTTAGTTAATCTAAAAATACCTTCTTTGCTTGTAGCTCCAGTTTTTTTACCACCTTCTACTCCTTTAGCATCTATAACGTCCATTAAGTATGTTGGTCCAAAAAGCTGTGTATGTTCTACAAACATCTCTTCTAACGATGCATCTGTTAAATTGCCTTCTGCTATACCTAAAAATATTTTAGCCATAGTATTTGCGTTAGCTCCTAAATGCTCTCCTTTTATAGTTAAATCTTTATAAGCCGATATAGTTCCAAAAGCAGCCTGCCATTGAGCGTTGGCTAAATCCATCTTACCTGATTCTAAATTATTTTTTAAATGAATATTATATCTTTCTTTAAAATCGTTTACTGTATTAAAATCTTCTAATACTTCTGCTCTTTGAGCTTCAGTCATAGTTAACCACTTGCTTATAGGTGTTTTTGTTTTACCTTCTACGTATTGATCACCCTCTTTAAGATACATAAAATCAAAACCACTAAGAGATCTAAAACCTAAAGATATATTTGTTTGAGTTTGAAGCATCTGGAAAACATATTCTAAATCTACATCTCTTTTTTTATAAGCTTCATTTAATTTATTAGCTATATATTTAAATAATAATTTATTAGCTGTATTAGCTTTTTCTATTTCAACTCTAGATTCTTCTAGCAATTGTAATTTTCTTTCTAAATTAGTAGCTTCAAATATAGGCTTAATTATATCTTGTAATTTTTTAGAGTCTTTATTCATTAATACAGCATCACTAAGCTTTATACCTAACTTATCTAAGTCTTTAACGTATTTCTCAAATAATTCATCTGTAAATTGAAGTTCTTTTAAAGCTTGAACTTCATTAAAATACATACCTTGAACAAAACTACCATCTTCGTTTGTTTGGTAAACTCTTGGCCCTCCATTAGCTTTTGATTCTTTAGTAGCTTTTTTATCTATTTTTTTTCCTGCAGGATCTAGTATACCATTTTTATAACCTAAAAAGTCAAAACCTAAAGCTCCAAATACCCTACTGTCAATAATTTTACCAAGAGCTTGGCTGCCAGCATTCATTCTATCAGTTACAGCTTTGTTGTAATTCTTTACGCCTTTTACTATAGATCTTAATACTGTTTCTTTATTTTTAATTTTATCATATAAAGCAGGATCAATAGTTTTTATTGCTTCTAATACTTCATTTTTAAATCCTTTAGCATCTACATTTAACTCTGGATTTTCTTTATATAAATAATTTATAAGCTCTCTAAGTTTAGGACTAGCTTTTTCTAGTGCTTCCGCAACTTCAGGAACTAAATTACCATCACCATCTTCAAAGCCTTTATCTAGTACAAGTTTATTAAAAGTATCTAAATCTTTTTGTAGATTTGGAGCGTCTTCTTGACTTATTGAACCTGTAGAACCATCATCTAAACTAAACTTAAATGTCATACCTCTAGCAGTTTGATTAGCTATATCATTAGATACAACCTCTAAATCTGCCATAGTTCTATTTCTATCAGTTAAGTTAGCTAATGTCTCTGGATCTTGTAAAGCCTGCTGAGATGCATCGAAACCAACAACCTCAGCTACAGATTCTGCTAAAGCAGTTTGCTTAGATGCAGGTCTTCCTGTAGTAGGATTTAATTGCTCTTCTATAAACTCGTCTTTATTAAAAGCTTTCTTTTTAAATATAGGGTTACCAGCTTTTTTATCTGACACTTGCGCACCAACAGCTTGTGACTCACCAACAGTCATACGTTTTTGCTTTCCAGTTTCTGGATCTATAACAGCTTCTTTAGCAAAAGCAAATCTTTTATTTATCTGTCTTTGAGTTAGCTTGTCATATATTGCTTCACTAAAGTTATTTAAAAAGTCTTTATATTGCTGAGAGTTTGGTGTGCCCATTAAATCTTTTATATCAGCAACAAATCTTTTAGTTTTAAATTCATTTGTTAAGTAGTTAACTATCTGCTTAGGAGTTATTAAAACACCTTTTTGTACTTGAGCTTTTACTTTATTGAAAAAACCATCTATAACTTCGCCATATGATTTGCCTTTATTAGGACCATTTTTTATTACTTGTTGCTGAGAAGATTTTAAAAGCTTGTCATATTCAGCTTTGTTTATTTCTCTATCAGCAAGCATTTGATCTAGTTCTTTAGTAGTAAAAAATCCCATTGTTCTTCTAAGACTTTCACCTTCTTGTCTACCTTCTGGAACTGGAGATTTGTATGGGCCTGTTTTAGCATCAGCATAACCTAAAACTTCTGCAGCTATTTGTATAGCTCTTATTCTTATACCTGCTTTTTGATTATTAATAAACTGACCTGCTGTTCCATCAAACTCGCCTGATGCTACTTTCTTTTTGTAATCTCTAAATAAACCTAATATACCCCTACCATCTGTTAAAAGAGCTTTAATTAAGTCTTCTCTCATTTGAGGATATTTTGCGTTGCCTTTATAATTAGCCGCTATAAATGCTGCTAGAGGTCTAAATTGTTTTATAACCTCTTCTTCAGTGGCAGTCTCGTCTAGCTCCTTAGACTCTTCTTCAGCAATCTCTTCTGGTATGTCTCTAATTATCTCGTCCATCTCATCTATACGAGATGATTGTAACTCTTCGTCTACCTCTTGACCAGTTTCATCTTGTATACTGTCAAACTCTGATTCGTCTATTACAGCAGAATCTTTTAATAAAGTTTTCTTTGTACTTTTCTTTCTTAAATCTTTAACCTCACCCTGTAATTCATCTGACACAGCAGCACCATCTTTTATCATAGCTTTTTGAGCTCTGCTAAATTTACCTTTCTTCATTGACCTATTATAGTCTTTCATAAACTTATAAACATCTTCAGCTGTTTCAAATTTAATTTTACCTAAACTACTACCAGGCGCTACTTGTTGGAAAACTCTTCTAACTAAATCCCCAAGCTTTTCCAATAAACCTTTGTCAAATTTAATATCTCCAGTAGCTAGCGCTTCAGAGAATAATGTAAGAGTTTCCTCAGCTTTAATCTCTCCACCTATTTCTCTATTCTTTTTGTATTGCTTTAATCTTTTTCTTAAATTACTATCTTTAAATTGCTTTTCATCTAAAGTGTTTAGCTTTTCAAATAAAGAAGCTTCTAATGCAAAAGCATTTCTAGGGTTTAATTTTAAAGTAGATTCAAGAACAGAGTGTAGTACTTCATGTTGAGCTGTGGTCCATTGATTTTGTTTACCTATTAAGTCTTCGTTAAGTATTATTGTTGATCTACCAGTCTTAGGATTTTTTGAAACATTTATTCCAAATTTATTTTGAGCAGCAGCACTATTCTTTTCACCTTTACCACTTGGGTTTACTCTATCTAATTCTAAAGCTACCGATTCTGTATTTTTAGACCTAACAACATCTACTTTCATGTCAGCTCCTTTAGTCGCTTTAACAGCGCTATTGTGAGCTCTTTCAACATTGTTTATTACTTTTAATCTAGTATTTATTTCTTCTAAATTATTTTTTTGAAAATCTACAAAAACATCATCATTGTTTTTAATATTAGTTTCTAATCTCTTTTTCTCAAGCATTAGTTCTAAAGCTTCCTGTCTGCCTGTAGCAGAAAAATCATTAGGAATTTTCATAGCTGCATTCCTAGAATCAGCTATACTTGATAACTCTTGCTGGTGTTCTTCTTTTGTTAAAACACCGTCTTTTAACATTTTATCTGTAGCTTGCACAGCTTGTTGATAAAATTTATCTGCTTGCTTATACGACTCTGCACCTTTCCAGTTTAAACCTATAGATGCTTGCTTGGTAGCTAGTCTCACAGCTTTAACACCACCTCTACGCATAGCTCCAGCACTTGGTAATATAAAACCAAATATACCTCCACCAATACCAGCTTCATTAGCAGCTTTAAAATCTAATCTATCCATAGCATTGTCACCTAATGCTTGAGCTACAGAAGCTTGGCTTGATAATTCTTGAGTAGCTTCAGTTAAGTATTCTTTAAAACCACTTTTAGCAGCATTTTTAAATGTAACCGCACCATCTCTAAACATGTCTGTAACCATGTTTCTACCTTGCTTTACAAATAGATCTTTAGCTCCTTTATAACCAGATTTTTTAGAAATTTGTTCTACAATTCTTTTAGTGCCTTTTAAACCTTTTTGTATTTTAGCCCCTTTGCTTAGTAAACCAGCAGCTCCTCTAAGACCTGTACCTGTTTCTAATATAGAAGACACAGCAGCCCATCCAGCTGCAGTACCTTGATCAGAATATTTATCTTCAGATAAAGCTTGTGCTATTTCTTCTTTTGTAGGAGGTCTACCTAATTCTTCTGTTAATCCAGTTTCTACAGCATCCCAATAATTATTACCAAATTCTTGCATACCCATAAACATAGTAGATGCAACAATAGAACCTCCACCAGTTGCTGGAGCAAGTAATGCACCTCCAACGCCAATACCTACTTGAGGTATAACATTAGCCACTGTTAGCATTATGTCTTTAAAATTCACACCATCATCAAACTTAGCAGACGGAACTAATTCTAAAGTTTTTTCATAAGCATCTAATTCCTTTATATCTTGGTCTATGTCTTTTTTAAATTTTTCTTTTCTATCTTCTTGGTATTTTCTATACTCACCAACAGTCATTTCTTTGGTTTTCATCTCTCCTCCGTAAACATCTCTTTTTTTAGTGTCTATAGTTCCATCTAAATTATATCTACCTGATCTAGGAGTTGCTGAAGCTTGTGTTAAAGTAGCTTGAAAACCCTCAGTACCAAATTGTTCTTTTGACTTGTCTTGATTTATAGATCCATCTGCATTAACAACTATCTTCTGTTTGTCGTTAAGTAAAGCAGTTTCATCAATATTACTTTGAGCAGTTTCAACATCAAATTGTTGCATAGCTATCTGCGTGGCATTCCATGCTTTACCTGTTTGAGCTTTAAAACCAGTTGTTAAAGCTTCTACACCACTAGCTATTGTCTCACCACCAGAAATTAATCTTACAATATCTCCTGTTGCAAACACAAGATCATCAAATGTGCTTCCAGTATTAGTTCTTTTATATTTTATATTAGCTTTATTTGCTGCTACGTCTATAGCGCTATCAATGTCAGTAACAACATGTCTATATACTTTATTTTCACTTAAATTTTTATTAAAAAGCTCTCTTTTAGCTTGATCAAATTCTTTTTTAGCAGCTTCAACATCTTCAGCGTTTGACATATCATATTTAGAAGATATTTCTTCTGCCATTTTTTTAAACTGTGGCTCTAGTTTTAATTGAATATTTTTAGCTTGTCTATTTAATATAGGGTCATTAGATATTACTTCCTCTCTTCTTTTTTTAATGTCTTCAATTAATTGACCTTCGCTTTCATAATTGCTAGATCCAGCAAAACCTGCTCCACCTATAATGTCTTTAAAACTATCATTAATTTTTGATTGAAAATCATTAGTAGGTTTAAATTCATATTTCTCAGTTTCTCTGTTAAACTCAATATCACTATATCTAGGTTTAGATAAATTACTTATTTTAGCCCATTTTTGTTCAGGTGTTAGTTTTTCAGAGTTTTCTATTTTCTCTACAGTACTCATATACTCTTCTTGCTGTTCTTCTAAACTTGCTGAAGAGTTCATTTCAGGATGTCTACCTCTCATTAACCTATCAACCTCTGTTAATTCTTCAGCTGGTTTACCACTTATGTTATCTACATAGTTTTTAAGATTATCAAAGTCAGCTTCTTTATCTTGTTTACCAAAATCACCTATATGAAAATCAAAACCACCAAGATCAAAATCTTTTCTAATTACATCACCAGTTTCAGGATCTGTCTTTAGAACACTAACTCCATTACCAACATTTGCTTCTTCAAAAGTAATACCTCTATCTAAATACTTTTGGTTCATTACTTTAACAAAGTCAGTTTCTTCTAGTTCAAAGTCGTCTCTGTTTAAATCTTTTTTATCTTTTTCTTCTTGAACAGCTCTATTTGTAGCAGCTTTAGTTTCTGCTTTTTGAGTAATTAAACTATGTTCTTTCTTTGCTCTATCTAATTCTTCAGCTTTATCTTCGCTGTCTAAATATGAGTAATTACCATTATTATGCATTTCGTCAGCAGTTTTTTCTCCTTTCCAAGTATAAAGAATTTTATTATCCCTAAGTTGTTTTTGGATATAGCGAGCTACTTCTGCTGGCATAACTTCTTCTTCTTCTTCATCTTGCACCTCAGCTGTTTTGTCTATTATCTCATCCTCTATAGCTCCCAAAGCATCAGCCTCCATGCTAGGTTCTTTATCTACATCCGTAGCAATAGCTCCTTCTGGTAAAATAAAACCCCCTTGTTGATTTTTTTCTTCTTCTACGTCTGATATAATAGCACCTGGTGGTGGAATGAATTCACTCATATTATTTTTTATTTAAGACTTTGGTTTTTTGATTTCTTTTAGCTTTCCATTCACCATTGCGACAAAGGATTCTCCAGGAGCTAATGCTGCATATTTTTTGTTAAACTCTTCTTGAGGCATATTTGGTTTATTTCCAGAGTTAAATTTTTGATAATCATTTCTACCAATTTTATAAGTGTCGTAATTTTTAACAGATTTATCACCTTCAAGTTTTACTCTAGCAATTGCTTCTATTAATTCATCTTTATTATCATAGTCACTTACTGTAATAACATCTGGACCAAGCATGTCATCAACATCTGCTTGAGCTTTAATTTTAGATTGAAGAGAAGCCATTTTTTCTTCTCGAGTGCTATCTTCAGTAACATCTGTAACATATTCAAAATCTTTTATAATTTTATCTTCAGCTGCAATACCTGCTCTTATGTTATTAGTTTCTGTATTTGAATAATCTTTTCCACCTTCTCCTTTAAAAGTACGCTTAGTACTTGAGCTAGGTTCAGCTTTTTCAGCTATTTTTCTTTTACCAGATACTTTGCTGCTACCAGCACTCATCATGTTTTTATCCCAAGATAAATTAGCCATATATCTTTTAGAAGCTGCTTTTTGGTTTTTATCTATTAATTCTTTTTTTTCTGGGTCAATATCATCCGGGTATTCTCCATATACAGAATTTTGCCATTGCTCCATAGTCAATCCCATATCTGATAAGCTAATACCTAATTCATTTCCTTCTTGAGCAAAAGACCCTAAACTGTTAGGCGGATATGTTGAAGTGTAATTAGGTTGACCAGGTTCTACTCCATTCGCGTCTGCAACTTCTTCTCCATCACTTATTGAATCTTGCCAAACACTCAGCATTTCTTCTTCGTTACCTAGTACTCCGCTAAAATAAGCAGAGCTTTCAATATCTTTTAAGTATTCTTGTTTTATGCCGTCTTTTTGAACTGGGTATCTAATTAATTGCTCATAGCCATCTTCTAGCCCGGTTATAATTTCTCCTGTTACTGGATGTGCGTCTCCATTTGTAAAAGCCTCTTCTTTTATGTAGGGACTAAGTCCTGTTTCTTCTTTACTAAATTTATCCCAACCTTGTTGTATTAAACCGTTTATATCTGCTTTTTCATTAAACAAAGGCTTGTTAGGATTAGCATAAAGTTCTGATCCATTTAAAAAAGAACCAGAATCTGGTATAACATTACCATCCTCATCTTTTTCAGGAGCCCAATAATATATAGCTCCATCTTTTTCTACTATTCTAACGTCTCCGTTGTTATATAATTTATTTAATACGTTTTTATTATCCATAGATCCAGTAGAGCTAAAAGTGCCATCTTTTATAGATTGGTGCTGTGAAGCCGCAGAATTTATTAAAGTTACGCCATTAGACTTAAACTGAGGTATTAAAGCTTCAATTTTTTTATTAGCAAGCATAGCTTCTCTTTGAGACATTTCTCCTGATTGAACCATGTTTAAATTATCGACATACTGTTCAATTTTTTCATCCCAAAACTGAACAATACTATTATTCGCTTGGTTAGAACCTGGTTTAGTAAATTCGTTTACTTTATCTCTAAGAACAGATTCTTTTTCTATATTTTCAAGTTCTAAATTTTCTGCTTGCTTTTTTTGAGCCATAACAGTTTTCATAATATTATCACTTGTATTTAAAATCTGATTAGAAACTTCTCTACTAGCTCTTGCTCTTACGTCAAACTCTTTACTTATTATTCTTTGTGGATTTGAGTAACTACCTTTTTGATTTTCTGCCATAATTTTTTATTTAATATTTTTTAATCAGGGTACGTCAAAAGCCCCGCCAGCCGCTGCGGTTCCTACAGATCCCGCAGATTGAACTATTGAAGTACCTATGCCTGCAATAGCTTGAGTTCTAGCCGCTCTAGCATCTGCAGCGTTTTGCATAGCATTGTCAGCTAAACCAGCAGCTCTATTTCTTTGTGATGTATTAAAATCTATAGCATCTTGCTGTACTCCAATGTCAGCTTGACCTCTTAATTGGTTTAAATTAGCCTGACCTTGTGCTTTTTGTGTTGCTACACTAGCTGCACCTTCAGCTCTCATTTTAGCGTTTGTTGTTTCTTGAGCATTTATACTAGCTGCAATACCTCTTTTACTCTGCAAAGCTGCTTGAGCTAAAGCTGTTGCACCACCAGCTGCTTGACCTGTTTCCATCATAACATCTAGACTATTAGCTAAGGCTTGGTCAGCTTGTTCTGATTGCATTTTAAAGGCTTCAGTAGCTACAGTAAGATTAGCATAAGGATTATTTAAATCCTCAAACTCATTTTCTATATTATCATATGGATTAGTCATAACAGGTCTTTCAGCTTCTAACGCGGCTAAAGCTTCTTGTTGAAGTCTAGCTTGTCTATCTTGCCTTTGTCCTTCTTTTTTTGATTTATTAGCTGCTATAGATCCCGTTGTAATAGAAGCTGCTGCTCCTATTGATGCGGCTATTATTGATGCCGTTCCTGCTGTTAATACTGCCATTTTTTTTATATTAAAGATTTCATCATTTCGTATACTGGCTTATCATCTACAAGCCAGCCTAGTTTTTTATGCTTTTTCATTAAAGACTTATTTCTTCCAACAGACAATATAAATAAATTCCCCATGTTAATACATACTTTTTCAGCTGATTTTAACATAGCTTCTATTAATAAGCCTCTATCTTCTTCTTTGTAGTCTGGGTTAGAAACTATCCACTCTATCCAAGCTGTCTTAGAGTTTGTCTCATATATGTAGCAAGCTGCTACTTTTACATTATCTTTTTCTACTATTAAACCGCCTGATCCATTTTCAGGTAGTAATTCTCTAGGTGGTGCACTCCATTCCGGCCATGCATTCCACCAATCTACTAGAACCTCATAGTCAGATTCTGTTAATTTTCTTATATTCATTTAATTTAATTTAATTTGATGATACACTATAGTTAAGTCCTATAGCATACAATTCTTTTGGCCCACCTGGATCTGTGCTTGAATCAGTTGAAAAAGTTATATCTAAATAATAGCCTTTTAAACCGCTCATTGAGCTTCCAAATATTATTTCGCCTGGCGCTTGTGGTGATTTATTTATAAAATTAGCTACATATCTATTTTCTTTTCTACCAAAACCAGCATGTAGTAGTGGTGCATTTTGAGGATTAGCAGCAGTCCCAACATTGCCAGCTGCATCGTAGGATCCTTCAATAAAACTTTTAACTATATTAGCACTATCATTTGAAAAGCTAAAACCACCTGATAAAACACCATTAGTAGTTCTGTTTATATTTCTACCTGTTTGATCAGACGTTACTACAGTAGCTTGCCAACCGCTGTCTCCTTCGTAGTCTATTGTTAAAAAATTCTTTTGCAATGAAGGTTGTGAGTTTGCAACTATTGAAACTGTTGATTTGTTTTCAGTATTATAAAAAGTGCCACTTGATGAGCTTATAGCATAATGAGTATATAGACCCAATAGCTGAGTAGGATTTCCTGAATAAACTTCTGGAGCATAAGGTTGATTATTTACAGTTAAAAAATTACTTTTTAAACTACCTAACAAAACAGGCATGTAACTATAAAAAGTAGGCCAACCTTTCACTTGGTCATCAAAACCTAAAGTATGGTAAGTAGTATCTCTTTGTGGGAGTTGCGAAGATCCTAAATTAGTAGAATTATAAGTCCTACTTTTATTGTATTGTAAAGAAACAACGTATTGATTATTATAAGCGTCCCAACCTCCATATGCTCTGCTTCTATAGTTAGTTACTAATTTTAATCTACCATTAGTGCCAGCATTCATAAAAGAACTATTTAATATTTTAGATGTAAATATTACTTTATCTGATCCAACAAGACCAGAGGTTAAAACTGTAGCCGTAGTGTCTGTCCAAGTAGTTGTACTTGTTGCGGAATTATAAACACCCGAAAATATTTTAGCACCTGGAATAACACTAGCTTTATTTACTTCTGGTGAAGATAAAATATTAAAATAACTTAAATTATTACCTTGAGAACTAATTATTTGTGTTATATTTAAATCCTGTGTAAACTCATTTACATAATCATCATTCATAGTAGACAAATTATCTCTAAAAAAATCACGCATACCGTATTCAGATATTTCAGTTATACCATTTCCAGACAATCTCAAGACGGCGTTTCTATTTCTATCAACAAAATATTTTCTAAAAGCATAAACAGCTAGAGATTCTGGATTCTTACTAATACCAAATTCACCAGCATAAGGTATTATTTCGCCTAACACCTGAGCTTGAGTAGTTACGCTACCTCCTCCTTCTGCATTATATATAGCGTTTTTATCTATTAAAGCTCTACTACATTTATTCTCCTGTAATACAGTTACATCATTTTCATCAGCAAATATTTTCTGTATAGATCCATATTCAGGATTTGCAGATCTAGTTAAATTAGTTCCTACAGGGAATTCATTAGTTCTATTAATTCCAGTTCTAGAATTAAATATACCGGAGTATATTAAAGTATTAAATCTATGCTGTTGTATTGGTTCTTCTTCATCTAAATATGCTCTGACACCGTAAGACATAGAACTATTATTAAAGCCACCTCTTATGTACATTTCCTCAATAAAAAAATTGTATGCACTCACAGAGTCGTCAGCTCCAACAACGTCTGATCCATCAACATAAAAATCCGGTACAAAAGTTAGTGGTGGTGCAAAAACATTGTTAAGTGGCCATGTACCTAAACTAGCTGCAGATCCAGCTCCGCCTTTTACTATGTCTACTGTACCCGTCTGCCTAGATGGTTGAGGCGTTAAAATTCTTTTATTCCAAATAGAGTTGTAATAATCTACTTCTACTAGTGGTAACTTGTTTGCCATAATATATAATCACTTGTTTTATTAATTAATTTACTCTTAATTCACTCTTAAATCAAATTGAGATATCACAGTAGTTAAACCATTTAAATTTTGATCTGTAGCTCTTATTTCTATTTGTATATTACCTGTGGTATATTCTCCACCAACTTGTCCAATATTTAAACTGCATCCTCCGTTTGATTCTACTACACTTAGACTTAAGCTTTTTACGTCTGCAGCTTGTACAAATGAACTAGTGCCAAACATATTTGCATTTTTAACAAACAATTGATATACAACACCATTTCCTACCTCTAAATTAGAAACATGAGACCCATTAGTTGCTTTAGTAAAGCTAGTATTAGATCCATCTGCATTGCCCCAATTAGTTGGTCCAGGAGCTTGTACATCGCCGTTTGCGTCTATTCCTGAATTATTACCAACATAGTAAACTGTTCCAACATTGTCAACTTTTGAAACATTAAATACTGGAGCAGAGTTTTGAACAAAAGTATTTAATTGTATGCTGTAAGGTGTTGGTAATATAGCAAACTGTAGATAATTAAAATTAATATTAAAAGAAACATTATCTATAGTGCCATTTCCAGAACTATACATTGGATTTGTAGAAGTTGTTTTCAATAAATAAACATTATCATTTTGTTCGCTAGAAACCGCTGACTGAGTTACTGTAAATGGAGTTCCTTGAACTGCAGAACCGCTTTCATATTGAGCAGTTCCTAAGTTTAATTCTTCAGCACTGGCGTAGGTAACTATAACTCCATTTTGATCTACAATTTGAAATTTAACTATAGTTGCAGCTGAAGAATATTGCAAGCTCTCACTAAAGCTTGTAATTGATAAAGGTGAAACTCCAGTTCCTGAGCCAGGATAAAGAACAAGTTGAGTAGGTACAGTTAAATTATCTCTAATTAAAGTGTTTAATTCTTTAACAGATCCAGAAGTACTTGTTTCGTAAAATATTTCTATATTGCTTAATGTTGGATTTGTTTCGTATATAGCAGGTAAAAACTCTACTTCAGATGAAGGTTTGGCTATTTCAGAATCTGCACCTATATTAAAGGTATTTTGAATAATAGCTGTCGGAGGATCAGTATCAGCATTATATAAACCGTTGTAAGATCCTCTTTTAAATAAGTTTTCAAAATTACCAATAGACTGAACTGTCAATTTGTTAAGGTTAGGAAACACAGGGCCTGGAGAAATTAAATTATTATTAAAATAAGGTTGATCATTAACAAACCCTTGATTTAATTGAGCTACTCTAGGTACTAAAGTAGTGTCACTTGGTGAATATTGCTGTTGAACTGGACTTGTTTCTAATAGTGCTGGTGGTATTTTATTAGCGTTGTCTGTTAGTAGTGTAGATGTATTTAAAACTCCAGAGCTAGATTCAGTGCTAAATGTAGCGTTGCCAGGAAATGCACTAGTTGGAGCTTCTGTTGCAACTGCTGCTCCTGTCATTTCAAACTGGATATAGTTTAATACGTTATTTATATAATAAATGTTTCCTGCTGCAGTTACTATTTTCATGCCTTCTATTAAAGGAAATGTTAAAAATTCTATAGTACTTGTGGCCGCGCCAAAAGGTACGTTACCCATAGTAGCTATTTTGGAACCAATAACAAAATCAACGTTTAAAGTTAAAGGCTTTATAACTGGTGCTCCATTTAATAAGCTAGGTAAATAAACATTGTAATAGTCTTGTTCTAATTGCTTTACTACAACCTTGTAACTAAACCAACCCGTAGTATTCCCTGATGATATAAAGTCTACACTCTGCGAACTGGCAGGATAGACAACTGGATCATTACCATTTTCAGTTACTATACCATATCTATTTAAGACGCTAGATGGATATGGAGCTATACCCCATTGTATTACGGCACTGTAAGTAATACCTGTAGTTGTCCATGTTATAGTGTCGCCTGGTTGTATTGAGTCTCTAGCTCCACCTGTTGGAATTTCAATGTATTTATTTGCAACACTAGAATTTGTTATAGTAGTTGTAGCTAATGGATCTTCATATAAACCTGGATAACCACTTGCGTAACTTATTGATCTAGGTATTTGTTCTGTAAATAATATTTTTAAAGAATCACCTGGCCAGTTGACAATGCCAGAATTAACAACGTTTTTATCAAGAATATCTGTTCCTAATGTTAAAGGACTAGTAACAGAATCTAGATAGTTGTGAAATATAGTTGACCCACCAAAAACTTGAGGATCATTAGCAAAAGTTCCACTTTGTAGAGTAAAATTAGTTTCAGTAAATTTAGATAATATTACATCTGAAGATCTACCATATCTATCTTGTAGTATTAAACCAACTTGATAAGTTCTATTTTGTTTTAATGAATGATTAGGGTAAGCTATATTACTAAATTTATTAGGTATTGACGAACTAATATTATTTTCTTGATTTTGAGATGTGCTGCCTTGTGTTAGTTTTCTACCTGAGCCTACGTAATAAGCTAAATTGTTAGGTGAAGAATGTCTATCAAAGAAGTTGCCTAATATAACTCTATTACCTGAAGAAGTTAAAGTTTTAGATCTCACAGGAACTGTATCATAAACTCTTGTTGTTTCTGCAGATCTAAGAGTCTTTATAGCTTCTTGAGATTGATATACATAGTCTAAGAATTTAGTGCTATTAGAAGTTATAGATGCGCTAGTTACTTCTAAAGTTTCAGCAACTTTAATATTAGAACTCATAGATTCTTTATAAAGTATGTCTATTTCAGCTACTTTTAAATTTACTGCTAATGTGTTTATAGCATATTCACATGGTATTTTTAATTTAACTTCAGTTATTTCATTTTCCATAAAATCAACTACAGTATTTTGACCTGCTATATTTTCTTGAGGAACGTAATTATTGAGTGAAGTACCACCGCTCTTTGTTTTACCAACTTCCTTTAAAAAATAACCTTTTTGCTTAGGTATAAATACCTCTTGAGTAAAAGGAGATATTATAGAATATTGCCCATCTTGATATTTAAATCTGTAGGCAAACCTTATAAACTTATCTTCTAAAAATTTTTTATTACCAGGAAAGTTGTAATTATAAAATTTGTTTGGCCAATGTACAGTTAGTACATCGCCTGCAGTTAATAAACTACTTGCTTTTACTTCAGTTAAAGTGCCATTTACAAAACTAGATAATTCACTAATACCAAATGACAATGACGACAATGTTGGATCAGTTACACTTGAGATAACATAATATTTATTTGGATTTAATTTGGGGTGTGTTACTCTTGCATAACCATCACTAGCAGTGCCAGTGTTTTTAGGAAAATGATTTGGTATTTGAAAAGGAGAGTGAGTAGTAGCACCTGAATCGTTTAAATAATTATAAGGTGATCTTGTTCCAAACTTATATAAAGCCTGTGCATAATTGTAATTTTTAGTTCCACCTGTAACGTAAGTAATTGGATATGGGGCTGAAGTTGAAATTGAATCAACACTTAATTTAACTTGATCCTCTCTAAGCCAAGGGGATAACACATCTTTTGAATTTTTATCTACAAAATGAATTGTTGAATTAAATTTCATGCCATCAATATCTTGCTTGTTTAAAACTGAAGTTAAATCTCTATCAACAAAAACAGCTATACCGTCTTGTCCTGCAAAAGGGTCTGAAGGTAGGCTGGTTAATTCTTGCACATAAGCTATTTTAAAATCATAAATAGTGTTAATTACAGAGTTTGATATTGAAGCTTTAACATAACCTTGCATTCCTATATTGTTAGTTATAGTAGCTAATGTAGTTGTGCTAATAGCTGATTTATCAAATATAAAATAAGGATATATAGAATTAAAACTTCCGGCATTTCCTGCTCCATACCATGTAGTTGCAGCTGTAGTTTCTACAAGACCTCCATTAAGTTCATACTCTTCAAATAATTGTATAGGCTTGTAAGGATAATATTTAGCTAATGATATGTGATCTTCGTGAAAATAATAGTTAGGATCTAAAGTAGCTAGTTCAACATTTATGTTTCTAGGTTGATTTCTGTTGTCAGTCCAGAACAATTGAGTTTCTATCATTGTTGCATCTAGTATAGGACTATTGTATGAAAAATTTAAAAACCTTCCATTTACTATAGTTTGTATAGTATTAGAATTTAGATTAGCTACTATTATTCTGTGAATACTTGAAGGAGGAGCAAATGAAGATATTTGATCACTAGAGCTATCTTGAAAGTCAGTTGCAAATATATATACATTATTAGTTGTTTCATTTATAAACCAACCTATAAATTGCAACAAAGAAGCCTGGTTAGTTGAAGTATTAGATGTTAATTGATTAAAAAGCAGATTACCTAAAACATTTTCCAATGCTCCAACATCGTCAGATTCGGATCTAGACACAGCAATATTTTGACCATCTCTATATTCGTTAGGACCTAATAGTCTAGCATCTAAGTCTTTATTCATTACAGACTTAGTGAATGTATGTTGAAATTTACGTTGCATTTAATTAGTGTTTAATCCATTTAGATTGACCTCTAAAAACTTGAGTTATCTCTTCTAATTTTAAATTTGATAATCTTATTTTAGCGTTTCTTGTTTTAACATACGCATCTCTTTTGTAAAATGATTTTGTACCACCATCTACATCTTTTCTAGGCGCGCATATATTATACATTATTTTTGAATATAAAGCGTCTTCTACAAACTTAGGTACTAATGAATTTAAGTCATAAGCTAATCCATCAGAAATATATTTTAATTCTATAACTCTACCAAGAAGGTTGCTGCTAAAGCTGAACATGCCTGTTCTTTCGTTTATGCTAAAATAACCATTGCTGTTTGCATACTGAGGTTCTAGTCCGTATCTTTGACCATAAGCCATTTTCCACCAAGAATAATCAAAAGCTCCTTCAACAGCGGTAGAATCTTGATTTCCACTAATATTACCTTGATTTGCTTTTTGCCATCTATCTTCTATTATAGACTGTGAAGCTTCTAGGTTAGTATCGTAAGAGCTTTGAGTAGGTATACCAGTAGCGCCATCTTGAATTGGTAATTCTGTTGGGTTTCCGCTTAAACCATCTAGTGGGTATATAGGATGTAACACACCATTTGAATCAGCATAACATACATTGACATAATTAACATAATCAATAGGTATAGGCACAGACAAACCCGTTGGAACTGTTAACTCTTGAGCTTTAAAAGCTTTTAATGTATCATATGATAATTCTTGCATAGCTCTTCTAGCGTGAAACAATACTTGAGTTCTATTTACTGTAGTCAATATTTGACCTTCACCAGTGTATGCTAGTATAAAATTACTAATAACATCATTTAATGTTAAATTACGGTAACTACCCCAGTTGTCTCCTCTAGCTATATCTGTTAATTGCAAAAACAAAAACTGATTAGCAGGTTTAAC
>TARA_R110000803_G_scaffold102283_1_pt1 | contig 19977 bp, 16 predicted proteins | sample TARA_R110000803 | Tara Oceans TARA_R110000803 (sample SAMEA4397772) | marine metagenome | biome: Polar Biome; feature: [SRF] surface water layer (ENVO:00010504); material: water (ENVO:00002006), including particulate matter (ENVO:01000060) such as... | depth 5 m | reverse complement strand
CATATTGGCATATTATATAGATGATTATTGCCAATATGGTATATTTTATTTAACGTTAAATATAAAATTAAAATATATTATAAAATTAAAATATATTATATAATAAAATGGTAAAAGTTCTTGAATTATTTAGTGGGACTGGTTCAGTTGGAAAAGTATGTAAAGAATTAGGTTGGTCATCTGTATCAGTTGATATGATATTACCAGCAGATCATAAAGTAGATATAATGGTTTTTGATTATAAACAATATCCCAAGGACCATTTTGATATTATATGGGCTTCGCCTCCTTGCACAGAATACAGCAATCTTCAATCTTGTTGGTTGGGTAGAAAGAAGAAGGATGGGACAATTTATACAAAAGAAATTATGGAAAATAATATGAATGAGGCTGATAAATTAGTTTTAAAGACATTGGAGATTATAAATTATTTTGATTGTAAATATTGGTTTATGGAGAATCCCCAAACTGGTAAATTAAAGTCAAGAGAAATAATGAAGGATTTACCTTTCTATGATGTGGACTATTGTATGTATAGTGATTGGGGATACCAAAAGAGGACTAGGATATGGACTAATAAAAAAGATTTTAATAATAAATTATGTGATAAAAGTGGATCATGTGGAAACATGGTTGATTCACAACATAAACAAGTTTTAGGAAATGGTTATGAAATGATAGATGGCAAAAAGGTGATATGCAATACCAAAGAATTAAGGAAGAAACATAAAGCAAGAATGGGAACAAGTAAAACCATTCTTGACAATGGTGAAATGATAAGAGTTAATACTGCTGATTTAAGAATTAAATATAAAGATTATGAAAACGTAAATGTAAAATTAAATAATGAAACATCACAATTAGACCGATACCGAATTCCAGAAAAACTTATTTATGATTTATTATTAGAAAATTAAAATATATTTATTTATAAATGGATAAGAAAAAACCTCCAAGAGTTTTAAAAGTAAATGATGTATTGGAGAGTAATAAATATAAGCCAGTTCACCCAAATCTCCCTCAGCCTCAATTTCTCACTTTAATCATAGGATCTGTGAGGAGCGGTAAGACGAATTATTTAATAAACGCATTAAGAAACGGCACGGACTTCTATGGTGAGGATTATTGGGATTATTATAAAATCATCTCCAACACTCTTAATAACGATACAAAAGGAAAATATTTTAAAGATGCGTTTGATGATTGTGATGACCACTACACGGATGACATGATAAAGGATCTTATAAAATCTCAAAAGAAATATGAACGCGAGGACATGCCAACCATGTTAATTTTACTAGATGATATCCTCTCTCGTGATTTCAAGAAAACAAATGACATCACCTATTTATGTTCAAAATTTCGTCATTATGAAATGTCAATTTTTTTGACCACTCAGTCATTTCGTAGCGTAGGAACTATCATAAGAAACAACGCAACGAACATTTTAATTTTTAGGCAAAATAATTCTAAGGAACTTGACAAGATAAAAGAAGAGTACTGCGAATTATGTGGGAGCGAGGCACTCTTCATGGAATATTATAATTTAGCCCATGATCAACCACATTCCTTTTTATATATTGATGGACAAGAGAACCCAGCGAGATTTTATCGTAGACACGAGACCTTGCTTGGCATTGGAGATAAGAAAGTTGTGAATGAAACCCCAAGAGATAAGCCATCACCATTTAAACAAGAGAAAGAGTTTACACCAGAGAAAAAGAAACAAACAGACATGGCTGAACTTGAATATGAGATGAAGGGATTTAGGGATGACTAATTTATTATTTTTCTTATTATTATTTTTAAATATTTTCATATAATAAAAATATGGATAGTTATGGATTAGATAGTGCGATTGACAATCTAAACCAAAGGGGACAATATGTTAGAGAGCAAAACGCCATCATAGATGAGGGCAACGCAACGAAGCAGACCGAGGCAGACAAGAAGAAAAGTGAGGATAGTATTTTGGATGATTTTAATTATGGTAAGGATGCAGTCCAAAATCTTTACTCGGGCACTGGTATTCAACAAGCTATAACATCTTACTCTGGTCGTGTGAAAAAAGAAGCACTCGCAACAGCACAAGCCGACGCACAAGCAAAGGCAACAGCAACGGCTAAAGCCATCGCAGACGCACCAGAAGGGACAACAGCAAAACCGACACGCATATTGTCCGCAAGAGAAAGATTGCTCCAAGGTTCTTCTGCCCCCGATGGTGTTTATGCTACCCCACCAGTATTAAATGACCCAGCATCAACACAACCAGTATCAGCAGAAGCAACCGCAACAGCTAAAAGAACTGCAAGACAAAACCTTATTTCTGGTTCTTCTGGTGATGCTCCAGTCTTATCATCATCAGCACCAACCACAGAACCAGAACCATCACCTATTGGTTCACCTCCCGAGGGTTCTGTCCCCACTGGTGAAAAACCATCTCTATTAACAAGAGCAATAAAAAGTGGCACTGGTTTCAGTGATGAGACCGCCGAGATGGCTGGGCGTGTTGGTGGTGCGGTTGCTGGTGCTTCCATGGGTGCTATGAGTCTATATGATGATCTTGATAGCTTAGACAAAACTGGCAAGTTTTTCCAGAAAGGTGCGAGTGCCACTGATGATGTGAGTAATGTGACAAATATGATTGCTGGTGCGAGTGATGTTGTTGGATTAGTTCCGGGCTTAGAATGGGTGGCTGGTCTTGGCAATGCTGTTGGTGGGATTGGTGGAGTTGTCAAGATGTTTGGAGACCATGCTAAAAATGTTAAACAACAAACAACTGACAGCAATGTACCATTGACAGCAAAATTGGTCGCCCCCTCTTCATCTGGACAATTAGATGAAACAGCCCAGAGCAATATAAGACAACAAAATGTCTCTTCATCTGGATATTAAAAATATATAAGTTTTTCCTTATATACCCCTCATAAAAAATATTTACAAGATAAAACCCAAAATGAGTGCACAATGGTTTATCTTGTTAGTATCTTGTTAAAAAAATTAGATTTATTGTGATTTTTTTTTAGTTATTATTTCTTATTTATTCCTCGTCGCTACTTTCATCGCTGTCATCCATGAGGATGCCACCATCATAATATATCTCAGTTCCCCAACCTTCCTCAACGATAAATTTAGTTCGTTCAACCATTTCATTATTAATTTCGTATTTATAAACCTTATCTTTTTTGCCAGTTTTTTTATTGTCAACTGACGTGGCATGTGTGATGATAATATCTTTTCCAAATAATTCTTTGTAAACCTTAATGATCATTGATTTACAACCTTTTGGTGTTTTGAATGGATTTTCTTTTCCTCTGTATCTTCCAAAGATATTTTTATATTCTAAAAATAATTTATCTGTATCTTCTGGCTCAACTACCTTTGTGATTTTAAAATCTGTTAAATCATTGAAGTTCATTCCAAGAGCAGTCATAATCTTTTTTGTAAATATAATCTTGTTGTCATCATGTTGAAACTTTTTAATATTGTAATCAAGGGCTTCGTCTAATTTCTGCTTGAACTGGTGGTCATTGATAAAAAAATCTCTTTTATTAAAATGTTTACTTACCTCTTTCTCATCAGTGATAATATCAGCATAATTAAGGATCTCATCAATGGGGATTTTTAAAATCTTAATATGTTTCATCCACCCCTCGGGCATGAACATTGCCATGATATCTTCATTATCTAATTTATTATCTTCCTCGTCTCTCTTGGCGATACATTGCTCTACTATTTCGCCTATAGTATTTATCTTATCTTCTTTATATTTTTTAGCATGTTGAGTTCCAATACCTTTTGATTTTTGGATATTATATTCACATACGAAGCCTCTTTGTTTAATGATATTTAAAAAGTGAGCGAATTTATTTGTATTGTAGCAATCCTTTGTGTATTCAAAATTGACAACCAATTCATTAAAATCATCTTCATCTTTCTTATCGGTTGACCGATTGGAATAACCTTGGCTGTGAAATTGTTTCATACCACTTAACATGAAATCACGGCATTCATCAACGCTTTCATATTTGTATGGTTGCCAGTTCTTGGTCTGGAAGAGAAATGATAATTTTAGAATTTTTCTGCATCTTGCGATTTGTTGAACCATAGCTGTTGGAGAAATAGTATGACCTTTCATAAATGCGAAAACTTCTCTCTCCATAAGACTATCTAAACCATAAACAATCTTAGGAGAGAATATCACCATATCAAAATCGTCAAGATTTTCATGTTTGGTTGTGTCGCTGGTGATACATAGTATTTTATCTTTATCTTTGCCTAGTGCTATTAAATCATCATAGATTTTTAAGGCACTTAATTTACTATCACAGCAAACCATAAATTTATCTAATTTATTTAAATTGCCAATTAATTCCTCATAGTTATATAATTCAGTGGCTTCAATGCCTTTATTGTGTTTGTATTTATTTTGAATATATGTAAACTCAACCCCTCGCTGTTTTAAAAATAATAATGAATTATCACTTATATCAGCGTCCGTACCTATTAATCTATCGCAATCTTTTATGATTTGGGTTAAAAAGTCTTTTACTAAAATTCTCTTGGTGTCAAGGTTAGGACAATCAATAAAATACTCAATTAAACTATTGAACTCATCCATATAAATAACATAATCATCAAAATCGTGCCAATGACCCATTTTCATTAGGCTGTCAATGGTGATGACAATGTTTTGCCCTTCATACATATACCATCCATCATTGATGTCTTCATGCCAATGACATTCAATCCCTTCATCTGTGAATATCTTAGCTTGTTCTTTGCCTAATGATACACGAGAAACAATAGATATAAACCTTCTACCAGATTTTTTAATATAATTTTTAAATGCGGTTGTCTTGCCAGTTCCAGTATCACTTTGAGCGATGACATTATCTTGAACCTCTCTTATTAAAAAGTCTCCATTATTATTTGGATCAAGATATTTTCTATCATCCAAAATAACATCTGGGATTGTGTTATGACAATCAGTTGGTTTATATTTATAATAACCGAGAAACTGAGATGCTTTTGATTTTATTGCGTCCAGATAATCTTTTTCCTCTTTGAAATCCTCTTGGAGAAGATTTCCAATAATAAAATTAGAATTACATAAGATATGTTCAAGACATAAAAATGTTTTATATTGAAATACCTTGTATTCCCATTTGGTTTCATTTGTTCCAGAACAATATGTATCACCACCTTTAGCCTTAGAATATTCATCCCAAATATCATGTTTATCTAATGTCATCATTGCAGTTGAAAAAATCATCCAATCTGTATCATTGGTAAAATATCTATCTGGTAATCCATCCAATATTCTTCTTAATATTTCATCATTGAAATCATATACATATTGCGTTAAATCTATCTGGTCTTGGTCAAGTGGCTCAACCGCAACATCTATCTCACCAGTGGTTTTTTTCTTTAAAGGTTTTTTAGATATTCTTTTTCTCCACATATTATTTTTTAAGAAAATTGCCAATTCAACTGGGATGTCTGTAATTGGTTTATTGTTTACAACTTTATATTGACCCATCCTTTCAGCACCTTTAAGTTTGTTATTGTAAAATCTTTTGTCTATCTGTGTCCCCATGGAGACCACATAACCACCATCACTGCGAATGTCAATACCTAACTCGTTATTTTGTGCGGTTGTGATTGTTGGGTCATAATTAAAATATAAATGTAAACCGCCTCTAGCTGTTTCAACCACCAAAGTGTCTTTAAATATTTCTTTACATTTTTCAATGCCACCGAATTGTTTAATAAATATATTATCATCATAATTAAATTTTTTCTTTAATTCTCCTTTAATAGTATATTTATCATAGAAGTCTAAATCAATAACCACAATATTATTTGGTTTACCACATGGGATACCTTTTGATTTTGGTGTGTCAAAATCTTCCAATGTTTCAATACTTAAACTTTTCCATTTATTTTTCATTTGTTTTGCTGGGTCTTTAGCCCATTCGCTTGTTGGTTCTTTTCTATTATTGATTAGATTAAATGTACGAAAATATTTTTCGCACATACCACTTACTTTAGCATTAGAAGATTTTTGAGAAACTTGAGAATTGGGGGATTTGGATTCTTGAACACTTAACATTATTATTTATACTTAAACTTATATAAATATTACGATATTTAAACGCACCAAAATTGACATTTATAGACTAAACATTTTATTTATCAAAAATGTTTATTACCTTAACCGACTTAAAAAAAGAAAAGTTTAATTTTTCCGCCAAAAGTTTAATTTCTCCGCCGTGTTTAATTTTCACGCCGTGCCAAACATTTGACTTAATATTATTGGATTTTGTGAATTTAATTCTGGTGTAATGATTTTTATTTCAATACCTCTTGAGGTTAACAATTCACATTTTAAGGGATACTTGGAGATGAAATCATCAACACGATTATTTTTCTTATAATATTGAAAACTTGATCTGGCTTTAATAAATTCATTATCATTTTTATATTTCTCTTTTTTGGCATCTTTATTCTTATAATAATATTCCAATGCTCTTTGTTTATTTTTTTGACAGAAGGCTTCATCCAACTTTAATGTTTCATGATATTTCTTATATTCTCTTTCTCTTTTGTTTTTATATTGATTGATAATCTTTTGGATGTCTTGGTCATTTAGGTTATTCATTATATACTTAAACAAATATAAAAAATATGGGAAAATAAACGAACTTAAAATATACCAATTTGGCAATAATCATCTATATAATATGCCAAAAAGGTATATTAAAAATATATAGAAAAAATGTTATTTGCCGAAAAGGTTTACATCTCAACTTGAACATTGCCATTGCGAATCACAAGAGTTTTTACATGACGAGTAAATATCTTCCAGAGAAGATTTACAGATGGTTTATCTTGATCATCAACAGCACCCTCATAGGCACAATTTAACCGAGCAGTCATACCACGACCATCAAACACTGCATCATCACCAATCGCCAAGACACGACCAAGAACAAAGTTTCTTGAATATTCTTCAAAAGAATTCGTTGGGATGTCAAAAGACAAAAGTGCTTTTTCTAATTCCACCATGAAATTCGCATCTATGCCTCCTCTCTTGTCGCTCACTTTTCTTGTAGAGATTGGACGAGAAGGAATCATCTTTCCATTTAGAAAATATGAATATTGGCTTAGACCATTGGAGCATCCTTCAAGACCAGTGCGGTTGCTTCTCATTTCAACATCTATCGTAGAATTAGCACCACTATCTTTAACTTGGAGATATGTTCCTTTGGCACTCGTGTTCACATTAGTGGGATAAATACTTGCGTCCGTACCAATACATAAGATTGATTTTGCCCTTGAATAATCTATGTTGAGAGGGATAGTGCTTTGAACATCGGTAGCCAATGTGGAATGGGTGTGAACACCAACAGACGGAATGTCAAACCTTACAACACCTCCACTGGATAATTTGCTAATCTGTCCTTGTTCATAGCCACTATCACTTGAAATCTGGTGAACAATCATCTCAACATTAGAAACCTTGACAGATGGTTGCCACGATGTGGCTTGATCAAGAGAAAGAGAATATAAAAACCAGTTCTCTGCTGGGTCAATTGCCGTGTCAGTTTGAACACCAGTCCCACGACCAATTGTTATTTTAATTTGTCCATCAACCGCTTTCTCAATTTTATTAATAACAGCACCATCACCATTAGCACCAGCACTAATCACTGCCTTGGTGAAAGTCCCATCACCATCATCCCTCGCAAATCCAACTTTTTCTCCCAGAACAAAAGGACATGTCTGTGCGTTAATAACATTATTGACACCACCCTTGATGAAAATAACTTCTTGCTCATTACCAGCACCACCAGTCGCCCAAGTTGTGCCGTCAGCAGTAGCACCAGAGAAGAGAGGATTTAATCTTAAACGACGAGTGAGTAAGACACTATCAACTTGTCTTAAAAGATTTCTAATTGGAGCCATGACGAGTTCAATGTAAATTCCATTTGTCAAGAGATTAGGATATGCAATTCTATTTTCTGCGAAGACACCGCAGTGAAGAGGCAGTGTTAGTTTTGCTGGGATAAAAGATGAAGCATCCCAATCACCATCAACCGCTTTGTCAATGGTGGCATCAGCGTCAACACCAGCACCAGCATTAATCGTCTTGAAATATGGAGAATACATGAAATTATTACATATTGATTTTGTAGTTCCAAGAGTTCCTCTGTTAGCTGGTGTCCATACACCACATCCCTCGTCTAGAGACCGCTTTTTCTGTTCAACATCATTCTTGGTGTAATCATACTTAACTCCAACATAAGACGGATATTCGGTATTCTCCTCCAATAATACTTCACGATTTCCCGAGTAAACCCTCATGGATGAAAATAAAGAATTTCCACCGATATGACTATCCAGCTGAAGTCTCGTGGCAAAGCATCCTTGGGCTTCATTAATATCTGGATTAATTAATGCGTTAAATTGTAAATAGCAATCACGACCAGAAAAATATTTAACTGATGGTGGGATGTAAATGCCTATCGTCTGGTCTTGTTCAAAGTTCAATCCATTCTCAGCACTGATACGCACATCCATTTGATCAAGCGATACTTTTTCATCAGTCTTAAAGAAGTCTCCCATATTTTATATATAAATAAAATATTTTAATTATGTAATATCAAAAACTTAAAAAAGGAAAATATACCATATTGGCAATAATCATCTATATAATATGCCAATAAGGTATATATTAAGAAGATACCAAAATGTTATTTGCCGAAAAGGTTTATCACCACCATGTAAGCCATTTATTTTGTACAATCTCTTTATCTTCTCTTTCTTCACACCATTCTTTTAATTCTCTCACATCATCTTTTAATTGTTTCACATCAGTAATAATTTTAATTAAAACCTCGTTCAATGATACAATGCTCTCATGAACAAAAATCATTTTAGCATTATCATCATCATTATCATCGGTCATCTTTTATCAACTATAATATAAAAAAAATAAAATATATTATTATTATAAATGGAACAACCCACCGAATATGTAGATATTGAAATGGTTGAATGTAATAATTTATCATCAGTTCAAAGACTTGGTGGGAACAAAACTTCAAATGCAACATGGACGAATCGGCTTGGTAAAAATCTAAATTTAAAGCGTGGAGATACATTATCTCTTGAATATTCATTTATAAACGAGAGAGGTTGTGGTGTACCCAATGCTGTTGAAATAGAAGGTAAAGATTTAAATATTGATAAAAACTTTTATTACACAGAAATTAAAAGCGAGGGTGAGATGGCTTTGAATGATTATCCTTTAAAAATGGATAGAGCAAAACACCAGACAGCCCAATTGGTTTTAAAACCAAAAAGATTAAAAGATAATGAGTTGAATATTGAGACCAATTATTATTGTAATACTAATGGTGAAGGATATTATTTCTTGCCAAGACGCTTTGTTGCTAAAAAGACAGAAAGATATAGACTTGAAGCGAACCAAGCCCAAAACCAATTTTTAAGAAACATGGATAATATCACCAAAGAATATTGGACTGGAAATGATGACACGACAACTGGGAGATGTTTTTATGAAAGAGGCAACAATGTAAACGCCACAGAAACAGCTGATTTATATTCAATATGTATAAGTGATATGTTGTTATTTACTGACACATCAGTCAAAGGAAAATATGGATATTATAAACCCAAGAGCGATGGTGGTAGATTAACAATTTTAGTGAGAGACCAGTGGATACAAGAATATAATTACAGCGTTGAAACAAAAGCATATTGGGATAATTTGCCAACTGCTAGAGACCCATGTGCTGGTAATTATTCATTATATCAAGAATTAATTGAGGTTGAGTTGCCCATCGGTTATAATTCTCCACAAAATATTGCGGAGATTATCACTGAAAAATTACAAGAGGCTCAACCAGAGGAAAAACATTTTATTCAAGATATTGGTACACCTACATCAATTCAAGAGTGGGTTAATTTATTCTCTACTAAAACATACAAGCCATTTAATTGTGCGAATTTTTATTCTAATGAAGAAGACTCGTGGGTAAAATATTTAACAAATAATCCAGTCGCCGACATTCATGCCTTAGATTACGATGCCTCATATCAATATATTGGAGTTAAGAGACCAGACCTTTTCACTCTTGGTCGTGATTGTAATTCTTATGATGATAAGATCTTTATTAAAAATGCTATTAATGGACAGACCTTATATGGACGACAAAGCAAAGTGGTTTCATCATGGGAATGGTCTGTCCCACAATTAGAAAAATTATCCAAATTATTTATAGCCCAAGGAGAATATCCAGAGTTGTTTGAAGGGAATGAATTATTTTTTAGCAACGCAGACGCTCCCGAGGTGAGATTAAATAATTCAAGATTTTTACATTGGAACAGATACGACGATGCCACTGGAAACATAAATGATAAATTAGGTTATGATAATTATGAAGATAAGGGACATAACAGAAACTCAATGCCATTCTTTTTTTATTATAATAAAAACAATGAGGGAAGATATACAGATGGAACATCTAACCAGAATTTATCTTATGGGTTCGCAACCAAGACATTGATAGGTGATAAATATTATATTACATTTCATCCAGAGTTATTCACAAATGGAATAATGGAATATTTATTTACTTTCAATGATACTATCGTTGCGGATACTCACCAGATAGGATGGGATTATCATTTCAATGCTTACTCAACAATCGCATGTCAGCTATATTCTGGTTATTTAGATTATACATATGACGACAATATTAATTATGGGTTGGCTTCTCTTGTAAATAAAACCGCAGAATATAATGATTTTAGATATAAAAAAACAAATAATATTGGAGCATTAATATCTAAAACATATTTGGGGGCAAATAACTGCTCTGTGATATATGATGAAAATGGACATTTTGCTTTGACAGAACTTCACACGGCGGAGAATGTAGGGCAACCATACAACGCTGGGGATATTAGCGACCCATCATCAGTTAATTATAATCCAATCCTCACCAATGCCAAAGACGAATGCTACAAGATAAATAAAAAACTTCAACTTTGGTCGTGGTCTCCCGATATGAAACCATATAAAAGCACCAGTAAAGCATATGGCTTGATTAGTGGGAAACTGACACTCGGGACAGAGATATGGTATGACGATACATTGGCACAAAGACATATGTGGACTATGACGGAAACATCTGCCACTAGCAAATTAGTAGGATGGGGAGAGAAAGATTATGAACCTAACAACCCAGCTATAGATCCATATTCTATTATTGATAGTCAATGTGGGATAATATTAAATTTAGGTAATTCATACACAGAGGAAACATTTTCAAATGGTTTACTTGGCATCATGGGTTTCTCCTATGAACAATTTAACCCAACAGAAATTACAGAGGCAAACAATATAACTGCAAGAATAACCACACAGAATTATTTAAATCTTAAATACATCACCACCAATAGTGAGTTGGTAGAAACAGAAACAAAAAACTTTGTTGTGAATCAATATGGTGCGGTACAATATACAACACAGATCCCAACTCCTCTCATGTATGAGGGATGGATTAATCCCATAGGTGGGAACACGAAGGACGCTGGGTCTGGTGCTAATATTGGAGGAGGAGAGGCTGACAGAGTTAGTGGTTATTCATTGTATCCCGTAATCGTGGAAGCCACTGGGAGTATAAATATAAGGGCATCAAGATTGCCAAGGAGAATGATAAGACCTTACTATTGTATAAGGAGTGATTTATTATTATCTTCATCCAATAGTTATATAGGAGGTAGAGATGGAAATGCTATACTCCCCATTTGTGGAGTGGTGAACAAGGAGAATGGATTTGGAGATTACTTCTTCGCAAATGAAAGCCCAACCACATTCACCATAACCAAAGATAATTCTGTATGTGAAATAACAACATCAATCACAAACCCAGATCAATCACCAGCTAATGTGGATGAGGGATGCTGTGTTATATATAGGATAGAGAGAAACAAAGTTTTAGATAACTCTATCATACAAGAACTATTACAACAAGCGACCAAGAAGAAATAAATATACCATTGTGGCAAATAACATTTTTGTATCATTCTATCTTTTTAAAATATACCTTATTGGCATATTATATCTATAATTATTGCCAATATGGTATATTTATCATGAAAACATCTCCAAATCTGCTATAAATCTAATATAATGTCATTAATTCATTAGATTTATGGTCTCTTTATGGTCTGTAGCACATAAAATTATAATTTTATAGTGAAATACGTGTATTATGACATAATGTTAGATTAAAACCCCTTTTTAAGATAGTTTTATGTGTGTTTTTAATGTATTATCATAGTAATATGACACATTATAACAAATTATTATTAATTAACTCACTTGATTTACCCAAAGAGGTTTGTAATAAGATACAGATTGAATATAAATATAATAATCTTCAAAAAACATTTGACGAGAGATATATAAATCTAGTTAAACATATTAATTATTATAGTTTCTTAAATATAAAAATAAATAAGAGACACAAGAGGAGAGACACTTTATTAAAGACAATAAAATTTTTTGATTAAGCCCATCTCTCTTCATCATCGCTACTATCAATATTAATATTTTCATCATAAGTATTTAACTCTATTATTTTTATTTCAAGTTGTTTACATGTCTCAACCATCTCATTAAAAAATAATAAACATAAATTATTATCTTTTAGCTTATCTCTTATTATTGCAATCTCTTTTATATTTTCAAAATCCATTATATATTATGAATCAATATTTATTTTATTTTTTTAGTTCTTTAATTAGGTGTAATCTTAAATTTGCGAAGGCATCAATCACTTTCCACTTCTTTTGCCATTTTTTACTTCCCAAGTATTCAATGAAGTCCTCACGAGTAGCACCATGCTCATTAAATTCTGGTTTCATTGCTCTCTCTATTTGTTCCCAAGAATATTTACTCATTCCTCTCATCAGCTCAACATATTTGTCATAGCCAGATTTGTCAAACTCGTTTCCTAATAATTTTATCATATCTCCATAAACTTCAGCACTGGATTTTCTCAATGTCTTCAATCTTAAATCAAAATGAAACACAGACCACATATTACAATAACCACCAATCTCGGTTATCACGATCCCTTCAAATAATTGTGGTTTTTTTGAAGACCTATCACCATCTTGATATCCTTTAAAAGTTTTATACATTTTTTCTGGTGGACATGTTTGTTCCATGGTTTCATATTTCAAAGGTTCAGTGAATGATGATAGTTTTTTAATTTCTTTATTAATAGCATCAACACCAGTCTTTAAACTACTCTGTGGTGGCACAAAATATTTCCAACTTGCCTTTTTATTTTTTTCTTCTAATATTTGTCCCCGATACATTGCCCCATGAGGTTCAAAATGTTCCGCCGTATTTAAAAAAGGGTTTAATAATAAAAGATTTGAATGCGTCATCGTTTCGTCTTTTCTTCCAGATTTATGAATGTCAATATAAAGCGGTTCGTCTTTATTGGCACATAATATATATTGTTTGGCTAACTCTTTCGCATTTTCTTTTAACCAGTCGTTTGGCTTACACACCCATGCAGTCTTCTTCACTACTTCATTATTTATTTTTACTGGGTCGCCGTACCTATCTGTTTTTGTTGTCTTACCGACATCCCCCCTCACACACATGCTTTCTGTATCAAGTTTATTAAAACATTTAGTTTTGTTATCTTGTAAAGCATTTAAAAACATAATATCCACTACATGTTTAAGTGCCGTCCAAGGATAAAAAATATTACTTCTCTTTGATATAAGGTTATTGAATACATCTTCAACTGGGATATTTCTAACATCCTCATATTTATCAAGAGACAATGGATATGTTTTATTTGTAATTACAATTATTTCAAAATCTTCGGGGTTCTCTTGGACTGATGTTTTCCCAACCTTTTTGGTTTCTTTAAGTTCTTTCCTCATGGGTTTTTTAACTGCAATAGGTTCTTTCTTCTTGGGTGGTGGTGGCAAAACCTTCTTGGGTGGTGATGGCAAAACCTTCTTGGGAGGCTCAACCTTCTTGGGTGGCTCAACCTTCTTCTCTTGTTTCTTCTGTAATAATTTACTTATCACAGCACCCTTCTTGATAAGGTCGCTTTCTTTATCTGCCTTTTTCTTCTTGGCTACATCTCTTTTATTTTTAGCAATGTCCTTCTCGGCTTGGGTTTTCTCTGCTGGTAGATTAACAACTTTCGGTTTTCTCTTCATAGCATTGCCAGAGTTTTGAGTTAATATAAGTTTTTTCTTTTTATGGTCTAAGCTATAACCATTATCTTTTATTAATTTAATTAATCCATCTCTATTTGTCCCCTTGGGTATATTGATACTCATGAGTTTATTATGTTCTTTAATCAGTTTGCGAATCTCCCCAGATTTAAGTTGTTCTTTCAGTGGCATTGTTTCTACGATATTAATTTTAGGTGGCATCTTTATTATATCCAACAAAAAAAAAATCTATGTTAATATATATAAAAAGAATGCCAAAGAACAATACGATCATTGATAAATCACATAGTAAAAAAGAACTCATTGAAATTATTGAATATTTTAAAATTCCTTGTCTCATTACAATTAAAAATAACAAGTTTGAGGTTGCCACGCATTTATGGGATATGTTGACAAAAACAGATTTCATTTTTATTCCAAAAGATAATCAATATTTAATTAAAGATGTTTGTGAATTAAGAAAATTTCTAAAATCAAAAAATCCAAAGAAAACATTAAGCATTAAAGAGAGAGAAAAAACTTTGTTTGAAACAAAAAAAATAATTCATTATTGCTCCAATAATTATGATATATCATTAAGTTTTTTTGATGATATTATTGATGTATATAATACAGCCGTTAAAGTTTCTTTGCATGGTGATTTAACAAATGTACGAAAAGCACTCAAGATGTTAATGAATGATCCCAAGAAATTATATAATGTTGAACCAAAACTATCACCAGAGATGGCTAAAGAAATTCACATCAAAAGTAAATTAAAGAAAAAAACAAAATATTATAAATGCGAGGTTAAATATGGTAATTTTTATTTAAGTTTTGATTAGTGCGTTTTTTAATTGAATTTTTTATATTTGTTTAAGTATAAAACAATGAATTGGAAAAAGAAACAAGATGATTTGGATTTTGGATTTAGAAGTGAAGACACAGCTAGACCATTTCTCAATAGGTTTGTGGATATTGAATTATATAACACTAGGACTGATGATAATGATACATACAATAAGTTTGATTATAGAGCAATTAGACCATGTGGGAAAAGAATTAAACTTGAATTAAAGACAAGAAGATGTAAGTTTGGAGATTTTCCAGATTTACAATTTGAACTTGGCAAGATATATGAAGCAGAAGAATATTTAAAACAATATCCAGACGCAGAGTGTTATTTTGTTTGGAGATGCATTCATGAAGGATGGGGTAAAGAGGCATTTTATTATTGGGAATATCACCCAGACCAGTGGTTCATTGGAGATGGTGGTAGACATGATCGTGGTGTTGATGAATGGAAAAAATTATGTAAAGTAAAAAATAAATTTATCAAGAAGATGTTTTAACATAAACATCTTTAATCGTGTCTATATCTGTACCCATTTTGTTTGATAATTTCTTCTCCATCTCCTTTACATCTTTAAGTAAATCACTCGCCACAATTTTTCTTATCATGGTTGTAGAGATGCTTTTTTGAATATATTTCTTACTCGTTTTGATAAGAAGTTGCGATATACCATTTCGGCTTATTGGAAATAATACATCTCCATTTTTAAGTTTATTTATTCTCATATACATTCTTATGATCTTTTCAAGAGGTTTTGATATTTTTATGGTCTTCTCTAAATATTTCTTACTCGTTTTATAATCGTTTAATAAGAACATTAAAGATGATTTCTCCATTACAAGATAATTTGTATCTCTCTTCTCTGTGTCTGTTAAGCCATTATAACCTTTCTTGCCAATTATCTTCATCTGTGATAAATCGTTTCTCATGGGGTTCTCAATTAAGATTGATAATATCGTGTAAACCATGAGAAGTTTTTTCTCTTTCTCCGTAGCTGTATCCTTCTTTTTTAATTTTGTAATATCTAAATCAATTCTAATTTTATCAATGAAATCTTTAAGTTCATCTATGGAGATGAATGCTTCTTTTTGTTTCGCTGAGATGACACCATCTTTTTGATTCGCTGTATATAACGCATTTAATTCGTCTCTAATTTTATTATATTCGTCAATCAATTCTTTATCACTATCCAACGCCATTAATAAAATAATAATTGAGTTATAATAATTTCTCTGTGTTGTGTAATGTTTTTCACTTAATTTTTCTTTCACATCATCTATGTTTTTTAGAAACTTAAAGTCATCACTCTCAAATATTTTTTTAATTTTGTTAAGGTTGCCGACATACATTTTGATGGTGCTGTCCTTAATGTTTGGTCTAGATTTCTTAATGGTTTCGGCGAGGTTTTCTGGGTTCATTTTATATAATAATAGATTTTTATTTTGAGATAATAAATCTAAAAAAAGGAAAATATACCATATTGGCAATAATCATCTATATAATATGCCAATATGGTATATTTTCTTATAATAAAGAATATACAAAAATGTTATTTGCCGAAAAGGTTTACGAAAACAACACCTCAATCTGTCCAGTGTTTTTATCCATGGTTAATGTTCTCATGGTTTCAAGATAGACATATTGGGTGTATGATCCATCTGGTAGTCCAGACCCATCACCATTAACACCTCTGGCATTCATGTGAATGTCAATTCCCTTTGTCCCAATGCGTTCTCCAACATTTAGACGGAAACCTTGCCAGAATTGAGAACCAGCGAGGTTGGTACTTTGAACTCTTCCTTCATACTGATAGTCAGTAGAACCAGCACCCATCAACGCCGTTCCCGAATTACTATAAACCTCACGAGAGGTGTGGTAATGTCTTTTATCTGTGTCATATAAATTGAAGAAATGTCTTGCGTTATTCTTGATATTAAGAGGATATAAAAATCTCTCATTAAAAAATAAATTACTATCAAGTTCACCAGATTGTTTTGCAGTTGGGGTCATAGCCAATGCCTTATATTTATTTAGAATGGTTGTCTCTTGGTTTCCAGTGGGGACATAAGCACTAAAAACTCTAGTGATTACTCTGGACGCTCCACCAACATTGCGAGTATTGGTTTTAGCTGTATCTTTCGTGGCATCAGCACTATCACTGGTGATGGTCTGGCGAGACAACTGATAATCAAAGTAAGGCATCTCACTTGGTTCAGCATCTTTCATCTGGGCTAATGACTGCGTGGGATAAAAGATATGGTCGCTAATCAGTTCAACAGAGTTCTGGTCAATTAAAAACTCTTGGTTAAGTGTCTCCTCTAATGCTGCACCATTTAATTTTTGAGTGACGCAAACTCTCTGTTGTTTTGGTGCGGTGAAATATAATTCTATCTGTATTCTATCACTTTCAAACATGAAGAGAGGAAGTCTGTTCCCCGATTTGAGGAAGGGGAAAAGGTCGTGAAGCACGATAGAATAACTCGGCGACAGAGTTGTTCTGCTGTCTTGGGTTGTGATATACTGGAAATTGTGATGACCTAAGCCATTGACAGACGCTTTGCCTTGCGAAGATTTATCATCAGCATGGAGAATATTGCTCTGGGTATATTCACGACCATTGCTTAAACCATAATATAAAGCACCCACATTGCTCCCGTAATGTAATTCATAATCCATATCACGACCAGATAAAAATTGTTCTCTCTGTGTCTGTATATCATTATCTTTCAACATAGATTTTAAGGAGGAGAAATGCCCAAACTCCTCTTGATCACAAATAACACGACCAGAAGATGTCCGTAAAACTGCTCTATCAATAAGAGAATGTATCCCAATATTGGGTGGGACAAATGCTCTCTCTACACCAGCATTTGGTTTGAGGGAAAATGAAATGGACGACGATGAAGATAGATGACCTTTGGGCTGAAGTTCAAATCTTGCAAAAAGATTATCACTACTGAACACGACTGGACGCAACACATCACTCTCAATCTCTTGTCCACTTACATAAGACATGGGTTTCATACGCAGAATATCTGGTCTAGCATCTTGACTCTTACTCATACTCATATTTATAAATATAACATATTTAAAAATATTAACAATGAAAAACTTAAAAAAGGTAAAATTTATTTATTGAGAAACTTGTATCCCATTTTGGTTGAAGAAAACCGACTGCTCACTATTTACAAAAATAAAAACAGAGTGGGGATTATCACTGGTTAAATCACTCTGGATATTCATTCCCCAGTTTTCATCGCGAAAATCTGTTCCTTCTCCACCAAGTGCGTCGTAATTTATTCCTAATCCCCAGACCATCCCAGTGTTAGGGATTGTGGTGTATGATGTGTTTGCTTTGTTTCTGTCTGCGGTGGCTACTTGTCCAGTTGTAAAATCACGATTAGTATTTTCAACAGATAAACAATTTCTCATGTTATTCTTAAAACCTTTAACAGATGATACATAATCTTTTAAAATTACGGGGTCTGCCAAGAGGGTTGAGGGACTATCTCTAATCACAGAATTATTTTCAAACATCTTGGGATATAGCCTCCCCCCTTTTTGCCAAACGATCTTTTTGACATTCGCTACACTATTATCTTTATTAGTAATCATGAGAGTTGAATAACCATTCTGGCTTCTATTATTTAGGAATTGTGATGGAACAAATGAAGAAAACACACTCCTCACCTTACTTAACCCAAGATTAAAAGATACATTGGCATTCTGCGAGTTGATAGTATCATAATAAGATGATATGGATTGATATGTGAAACTTGGTGAATTATCAACAACACCCACTTGAACCTCACAGAGAAGTTTTAGATCAGTGAATTCATAGAAAGCATCAACGATGGCAGAGGCATCATTATTGTTTGTGAATATCATTTGCGAATCACTAGCGAGAGCGAGTACTAATTCAATCCCACCAAGAGCAGAATTGGACAATGGAATATCGCTCGTTCCGTTTAGGAGCCCACAAGGGAGGCTTAAACAAAACTCTTGTGGTTTGCCAGAATAAACAACACTATCATTGAAACCCTCCCAATTAGGAAATGTGAGAGAACGAGACGACATACTTGAAATATTATCGGTCGTGGAACTCGTAAGAGGAAGGTAATTAGAAAGCATGTGAGCATAATGTCTAGTCTGTTCAATTGTCTGCTGATGGCGAATTGATCGTGTGGTTAAACTCTCAAATGCTCCGTAAACTCCTAATCTCTCATCAACAGCCATCGGTGCTGAACCAGCAACCGCTCTCGTCCCATCTTTGAAAAATTGAATTTTGCCAGATATTTTAACTGACGAAGGAATAAGTGTTCCTTCCATTGCTGGTATCTGGAAGATAAGATTTGCCATTCCTTCACGAAAACTCATGCGACCATTACTGGGGGCGTTTGAAACATCAATCTCCAAATATCTATTAGCCATTTTTATATTAAAAGAATATATATTTATTTTCTTAAAAATATGATAAAAAGGTGTAAACCAATTCGGCAATAACATTTAAGTATATTCTTAATATATACCTTATTGGCATATTATATAGATGATTATTGCCAATATGGTATATTTTAAAGTTCTCCTCGCCTCTGTTTGTATGTATATTCTTTTAATATAGCACCATTAACTCTCACGGCTTCTTTATTCTCTTCTTCCCAAATCCACATCTTGTTCTCATAATGTTTTAATTGAGATTTTAAAGTTAAACCATTTTGCCAATGCTTCGGTGTGAGAGGGATGTATCTTGGGTCATCTTTAATAAATTCTATAAGTTCAGCTTCTTTCATCTTCTTTTTAACCACTTCTTTTTCAATAAGTTCCATTTTTAATAT
>TARA_R110000803_G_scaffold210840_1_pt1 | contig 19980 bp, 18 predicted proteins | sample TARA_R110000803 | Tara Oceans TARA_R110000803 (sample SAMEA4397772) | marine metagenome | biome: Polar Biome; feature: [SRF] surface water layer (ENVO:00010504); material: water (ENVO:00002006), including particulate matter (ENVO:01000060) such as... | depth 5 m | reverse complement strand
TCTGATGTGTTAGCATCTTCTGTAGAAGATTATCAATTAGCAAATTACTATCCAATGCCTTTCATCAAAGCACCAATGTCAGTGTAATGAAAAAATCAACAGCAGTGGTAGTTTCTGGTGGATTCGATCCGTTGCATAGCGGACACATTGCTATGTTTGAAGAGGCACGCAAACTTGGCGACTACCTTGTAGTTGCTGTGAACAGCGAAGAATGGTTAACTCGCAAGAAGGGTAGATCGTTTATGTCGTTATCTGAGCGAATGTATATTATTAAGAATCTTAGTATGGTTACAACTGTAACTGCAATTGATGATTCTGATGATACCGCGATAGATGCTATCTACAAAGCACAATCTATATTCCCTGCGAGTAACATTATTTTTGCTAATGGTGGTGATAGAACATTAGAGAATATCCCAGAGATGTTATTGTTAAAACTAATGAGCGATAATCTATCATTCGCATTTGGTGTTGGTGGTACAGAAAAAAAGAATAGTTCCAGTACTATATTAGATGATTGGAATACACACCGAACTGAACGAGATTGGGGTTACTGGCGTGTGTTAGATGATAAGAAAACTGTGAAAGTAAAAGAACTTGTTATCATGCCTGGAAAAAGTTTAAGCAATCAACGACACGAATTCCGTAACGAAACATGGCATGTCATTAAGGGTGAATGCAAAATTCAGTTTGATGATACTGAAATTACAACTACCGCAATAATGGGTGACATAAATATTATACCTATCATGGCATGGCATAAGGCATATAACGATACTGATGAGCCTTGTCATATAATTGAAATACAATCTGGTGAGAAATGCACCGAAGAAGACATAGAGAGAAAATAATCAATGCATGAACAACATAATATAATAGCGACAGACGCGCCCAATCCTATTGTAGGTGATCCGCAGCAAGACGCAGAAAATATAGTAGATAAGTTGAATGCAATTAGTCCTACGATGTGTATGGCGAAATGGACATGGACTAGTATACATTTAACTAATGGAACAACCAATAGTTGTTTTTTACCACCAGTACATAGTATCGATGCAGCAGCAGTCAAATTAAACCCAAAAGCACTACATAATACTCCTCAGAAAAAAGAACAAAGACAGATGATGTTGGACGGGAAACAACCACAGGGTTGCAACTACTGTTGGAATATTGAAAAAATGGATAAGACATTTCTCAGTGATCGTCATTATCGTAGTAGTGAGCCATGGGCAATTAGTGGTTGGGATGATGTATTGGCAGCAGGAGCAGATGGTGATATTGATCCTCGCTATGTAGAAATAAATTTTAATCAAGCATGCAACTTGGCATGTAGTTATTGTAGTCCTCATCTTAGTTCTAAATGGGCAGAAGATATTGAAAAGAATGGTCCGTATCCAACTATAGTGCCCCACAATAGCATTAATTACTTTAAAGAAATAGGACAATATCCTATACCAAATAGAGAAGAAAATCCATATGTAGAGGCATTCTGGGAATGGTGGCCTACTCTTTATCCTAAACTGGAAAATTTTAGAATGACAGGTGGAGAACCATTAATGGATAAGAACACCTTCCGAGTATTGGATTATGTAATTGATAACGCCCGCCCAGAACTAGAAATGGCAGTAACCACGAATGCAAGTGTACCTCCTAAGCTATGGAATAAATTTGTAGACAAGGTTAGTTTTATCAGTGAGTATAAAAAACTTAAACGTTTCAGATGCTTCGTGAGTGTAGATGGCGCAGGTCCTCAAGCAGAATACATACGTCATGGACTAGATTATGATTATATGTGGAATAATATACATAATTATTTGACTAGAGTAGATGAGGGTCTAGTGACATTTATTGTTACGTTTAATATGCTAAGTTTACCCAGTATTAAGACACTGATGAAGAGTATACTTGAATTGCAGAAAATTCATAATGTCACTAAAACCAGACGCAATGAAGATGGTTCATTGTGTGTGTATGGACATCACAAAATATTTGTTGATACACCTATGTTGCGATTTCCATTATGGCAAAGTTTACAGACAACACCCAAAGAATATTGGCACTATGCTGATGAATGTTTAGACTTTATGAAAGATAATGTAGACAAAGGCATAGACAGCAGGTGGGTTGGATTTAAACCACATCAGATAGAAAGATTTTCTCGCAGTGTTGAATTTATGAAACAAGGATTTAATACCGAAGATGAAAAGTCAGAAGCAGAGGAAAATTTCATTAGATTTTTTGATGCACATGATCAACGACGCAACACTAATTTTAAAACAACATTTCCAGAATTTAAAAACACATATGATGAATGGAAGGTAAAGTACAATGTATAAAAATATAGACTATTTAGAAGAACGAATTGCAATGAAAGATGTATATGGTGTCGATACCATGTGTACTGCAAAATTTTTATCAAGTACAATTTATTTACAAACTGGACAAACACATAGTTGTTATCATCCCCAACCACATAATATTCCAATTGAAGAGTTGGTAGGGAATCCATCAGCACTTCATAATACGACACACAAAAAAGAACGTAGAAAACAAATGTTAAATGGAAAAAGGCCCGCTGAATGCAATTACTGCTGGCGCGTGGAAGATATGGGAGATGAACATATCAGTGATAGGATCATTAAAAGTAAAAATGAATTACTAATGACAGAAGATGCTCATGGGGAAATTATAAAAAAAGGGTGGGATTATAATTATCAGCCAACATATTTAGAAATAAGTTTTGGTAATGAATGTAATATGAAGTGTGCATATTGTCATCCTAAGGCAAGCAGTGCATGGCAGAAAGAAATGGTGTTATATGGTCCAATGAAGAATGCACCAAGTTTACAGCAATTAGAAGAAACTATATATAGAGAAGAAAACAATCCATACTTAGACGCATTTTGGAAATGGTGGGTAGACTTACGTGAGAGTTTAAAAGTGTTACGTCTGACTGGCGGTGAACCATTGTTGCAACAAAGTATTTGGAGATTTCTTGATATGTTAGATGAATTTCCATGTCCAGATTTAATACTACAAGTAAACAGTAACTTGAATATTAAAAATCTGTTGGTGAAACGATTTTGTGATAAAGTAAACAAATTATTAGATGAAGATAAAATTAAAAGTTTTCAAATGTTTTCTAGTTTGGAAAGTTGGGGTGAGCGTGCTGTATATGCCCGCAATGGATTAGACCTTGAACTATGGGAGGAAAATTTAGATACAATTATGACTGAATTTAGCAAGCAAACAATCGTGAAATTCCCAGGCATAATTATAATGAATACTTTCAATATTATGAGTGTCACCAGTTATGTTAAGTTTCTAAAGAAGATACTGTACTGGAGAACAAAATACAATACAGTAAATGAAACATCAATTATTAAATTTGATATACCTCATTGTACCGAACCTAGTCAGTGGGCGTTATTGGGTTTACCAGATGATTATGATTCATATTTTACCGATATTACTGCCTTCTTCAAAAAAAATGCGTGGGATAATAATAAGTCAAACTATGAAATAAATGATTTTCATAACGTTTATTTTTTATATTTCAACGATGAAGAAATTAAATCATGGGATAGAGTTCATAGTCATTGGCAACAAATTAAAATTGATAGGGCTAGTATAGTACCACCCGAACACTTAACTATTGATAAAATAGATGATGCACGTAGAAATTGGTCAGTATTTATAAAAGAAACTGATCAGCGTAGGAATACCAACTTCCTAAAGGTATTCCCCGAAATGACAAGTTATTATGACCTTACCTATAAATTACTTGACCTTGCAACTACCAGTTACAATCAAGATATTAAGAAATTAATGATGCAACCATCTGGTATGGAAGTACATATAGATGATGATTTTTTCTATCATCACCCATCTCTGGCTCATAATCTAATAGAGTACAGAAAAATAAAAATGTACACCACTAAAATTTATGATAATGATACCTTGATAGATGAATTTTAAAGACAACTATTTGAGTACTAAATATAATATTAGAGAATAGAATATGAATGAAAATGAAAAAAAGTATTTGTTAGAAGAGAGTAAAGTTTTTTGTATGGCGCCCTGGATACACATGCATGTCTGGCCAAACGGAAAAACATTCCCTTGTTGTCTGAGTGATCACGAAGTAGCAGATTACGGAAACACAAATGATAATACATTGAATGAACTTTGGAATAGTAATTTAGCCAAGGAATTGAGAACAAATATGATTAATGATAAGCCAAGCAAAACATGCGCTAGGTGTTATGAATTAGAAGAAGATAGCGATGCGTATACGCTGCGCATTAACATGAACACAAAATTTGGCAATAATCACTTTGATAAGGTAAAGAAAACCAAACCAGATGGATCACATGATGATATAAATTTTACTTATATGGATTTTAGGTTCAGTAACTTATGCAATATGAGTTGTAGAACATGTAGTCCTACATTTAGTACTAAGTGGTATGATGACTATATTAAATTATTTGGTGAAGTGGATAATGAGATAGCAGAAACAAAGTATATACAACTTAAAAATAAAACTGGATTCATGGAAGAACTATGGCCATTATTAGACACAGTGGAAGAAGTATACTGGGCTGGAGGTGAGCCATTGATCACTGATGCTCACTGGGATATAATGAACTATTGGATCGAAACAGGAAGAGCTCAAGACATAAATATTTTATATACTACTAATTTTAGTAACCTATATTACAAAAAGCAATGTGTACTTGACCTATGGAAGCACTTTAAAAGTGTACAGGTAAGTGCTAGTTTAGATGCGAGTCATGAACACGCAGCATATATTAGAAAAGGCACAGTGTGGGAGAATATAGTTAATAACAGAATTCAAATGCAAAAAGAGACACCTGAAATTGAATTTGATATTACTCCTACCGTTAGTATGATGAATGTATGGCATCTACCTGATTTCCATCGTGAATGGGTAGAATTAGGATATATCAAGCCTGCTAGTATGCGCATTAATAATTTACTTGATCCTAGATATTTTTGTATGCAAGTATTACCATTGGATTTCAAGAAAGAAGTCACAGATAAATGGATGAAACATATAGAGTTTATTAAGAACCACAAAGATTATGATCCTAATTATCGTTGGGAAGAAAGCGTAATTGGCATGCTTGCATTTTTAAATAAACAAGATAGATCACACTTATTACCAGATACAATTGCAGAATTAGAACAATGGGATATAGTTAGAAAAGAGAACTGGTATGATGTATTGTCGGAATTAAATTTCATGAAGGATAATTAAAATGAGTAAAACATTCTGTTTATATCCGTTTATGAATTTGAACAGTAACACCGAGGGCAGTGTTAAGTTATGCTGTAGTATAAACGAAAATATTCATGTAACAGATAATACAGGCAAAGAGATAAACTTTGGTACACACTCCATTGAAGAAATTTGGAATACTGATTATATGCAAACTATTCGCAAGCAATTGCTGAACAATGAGCGACCATCTGCGTGTGACGTGTGCTGGAGATTGGAAGACATGGGTCTTAATAGTAGTAGAACAAGTGCACCTGCTGAATTCAAATCACTAGGAATATATACGAAAGATCATATGCAACTAGATCCTCCACTTCCAACAAGTCTAGAATTGCGTCTGGGAAATTTCTGCAATCTAAGATGTAATAGTTGTTGGAGTTTAAGCAGTGATAGAATATTTGATGAACGAAAAGCAATGTTATCAGATAGCACCCTTCCTTTATGGGCCAGAGAAGAATTTCAAAATGAAATTAAATTAGCGGAACAGGCAAATTTTGCATGGTGGGAAAGTGATACGTTTATGAATAGTATCAAGAGCATAGCACCTACTCTCAAGCGTCTATATCTAACGGGAGGCGAACCCACACTTATTAAGAAAAATATCGAAGTCATGCGTATGATTCTTGATTCAGGCAATACAGATTGTTATGTGGCGTTAACGACTAATTTAACTAACTGGAACTCTGATTTTTTTGACACAATGGCAGAGTTCTCTCATGGCGAATTCCAAGTCAGCATTGATGCAATCGGAGATAAGAATAAATATATTAGGTATCCCACTCAGTGGCAGCAAGTAGAAAATAATATGGCTTCTATATATTATAATTTCCCAGTTGATTGGAAAATAAAACACTTCACTGTAATGCAAACATATAATTATGATCAAGTACCTGAGATTATTAGTTGGGTCAGTAATCAAAGAAAGTATTGGAGTGATCAAGAAAGATTAAAAAATTTAAAAAATTCAAAAGGTCAACAAATGAGTACACAGTCAGAACGTATACATATTTGGAGTCCCATCATATTAGATAATCCTAGTCAGTTAAATATTAGAAATATGCCATTAGAACTTAGAATGATCGCCTTGCAGCAATTGAAAGAATTTAATATTAGTGGTCCATCATTAATCGAATCACCTAATTTTTGGTATAAACATGGTATTGAAAATACTATTAAATATCTTGAATCAACTGACACAAGTGATCATGCACAGTGGGTTAAATTTTTTGAATACAATGATATATTAGACAGCAAACGAAAAATAAATTTTGGAGAAATATTTCCTAAATTATCAGCACATGATCCTAGAGAAAATAAATGATACACAATAAATATGAGGAAGTAATTGAATGTCTGAACTGATAGCAATTAAGCAAACTGGCGAACCATTTGTCAATATAACATGGCAAGTAAGTAATCTATGTAATTTTAGATGCACTTACTGCAATGAATCAAATTGGAACGGACGAAACCTAAACTTAGATGTTGAAGCAGTTAAAGAAGGATTGACTAAGTTAATAGATTATGAACTATCACAAGGGTATACTAGACTTAAAGTTTTTTTCAGCGGTGGTGAGCCTTGTTACTGGAAGCCTTTAGTAGAAGTAATGGATCATATTCTAGTAAGTGGCATGAGCGAAGTTAAGTTTGCGATCAACACAAATCTTAGCAGTAAGATGACTTGGTGGGAAGACAATGTACATTATTTTGATGACGTAGTGGCAAGTTATCATCCAGAATATGTAAACGATGATCATTATTTAAGTGTGTATAAGTATTTGTCTGATAAGGTTAATTACCTGTGTGGTAGAATGATGATGCACGAACCAACTTGGGACAAAGTTATATCATTTAGTAATCGAATTAAACAGGAATGTACACTGGAGAATTACAATTGGCGTGTTGAGTACGTTCCTATATTTGAAGAATTAAGTCACACCACTGCCCCATACAATTATAAAAATCCAGAACACAAGGCGTTTTTGGAAACTAATAGTTTAGAGCAGAATATCATATCGAATGTGACTCCCAAGGCACATGGTATGTCTAGCGAAGAAGTGTATGATGATGGTACTACTAAAGCAATTAACTGTAATAGACTCGTAGCAGAAGGTAATAACTTTTTCAAGGGCTGGACATGTATGATACCATCTGAGAGTATTTTTATAAATTGCGAAGGTCATATTGATATGGGCAGTTGTGGGGTATTGCCACGTGTTGGTAATTTGTATGACAAAGATTTAGTATTACATTTACCAGACAATGTGATATGTCCTAAAAATCATTGTCATTGTGGTACAGATATATACATTACGAAATATAAAAATGCCTAAGATAACTAGTATAAGAATACCACATGTATACAAGGATATAAAAATCAATGAACAATAAAACATATTGTGTGCTACCCTATAATCATCTAAGCATAGATCCTGCTGGAAATGTGAGGCCATGTTGTAATTACAATACACATCATACTGATTATCCGAATGAATGGAAAACATTGAATGTGCAAGATGACTTAACTATTGAAGAATTGTTAAATGGAAAAGCACACGCTGCTGTGCGTGCAGACATAGAAGATGGAATTAAGCATAAATTCTGTAATAGATGCTGGGTAGTAGAAGATGGTGGTGGTGAAAGTTATCGCAACAATTGGAATGATACATTTTTAGAATCAAATAATACGCCTAAGTCTCGCAATCTCAATGTTGAATACTTAGAAATGACACTAGGAAACAAATGTAATCTACAGTGTCGTATGTGCAATCCATGGAGTAGTCATTTATGGGAAGAAGATATTATAAAAAACCCAGAATTGAATCACTGGGGTGCTAACACTGATAATATAAATTTTGAGTGGTATAATACTGAAGCCTTTGATAAATTGTTAGAACAAATTGTACCAACTGTCAAACATATTAACATGCTGGGCGGTGAACCTCTGTTCAATCCGAAATACTATGAAGTCTTACAGCGAATAGTAGATAGTGGCAGAGCGCACGAAGTCAGTCTACAATTTAATACAAATTTACTTGCATTAAAGCCTTCAAACTTACCATTGTGGAAAAAATTCAAATGGGTCGCAGCAAACATAAGTTGTGACGGAGTAGAAGAAGTAAATGAATTTGTTCGCTATCCAGGTAAATGGAATAAATTTATTAAAAATTTAGATCATATCATTGAATGGCAAACTGAGATGGGTGGACCAGAAAAATTAAAACTACAAATTCATAGTACAATGAGTTCACTGACGTGGTTGAATTTAGGAGAATTGTTTAAATGGTGCCGTCTACAACCACTTGATCATTCATTGCCATTCTTGATACAAGTCAATCAGCCAGCGTATCTTGATTGTATTAATATGCCAACTGAAATTAAGCAACTAGGATATGATTTAGCCATAGAAGGACTAGGTGATATCGATGACTGGCAGACAGTAAATATTCGCAGTTTGTTAGACTATGTTATGAATACTCCAGATGATCCAGTAGAATGGCAAAAAATGATAGTTGCAACAAACAACCTTGATAGAGTTAGAAATAGTAATATACTAGACATAATACCACAATATGAAAAATACTGGAACACGAAGAATAGTTACAATGAACTATCTTGACAAGATTCATATCGCATCAGATGAAAGATATCGTTTTAGATCAGAGTTTGATTCAACGATTGAGTATAAACAAATTATTAAAAATTCCAAACGTCAGCAATTTATTTTAATAGATACTCCATTTTTTTTAGATAATAAAGAGTATGACGTGTTTAGTCAGATACAATATTTTTTAAATGGTGGACTTACTGATAATCTATCGCCATACTTAGATCAAATAAAATCTGGTGATGTTAAATTAATAATTTTCTTTACCGATTGGTGGGGATTTTGTAATAAGAATGAAACTAATGCAGTCATCAATAGTGGAAATTTAGTAAGTTATCATATATATGAATCATTATATAAACAGTTTACCAATATAGGTATCATAAGTAATTCAGTATTTGTTAGCCCTGTCAGCACAAATGATGTAGATCAATACGAAGATTGGCCTATTATAGAATTTAACCAACCGTTTCTTAGATATATTAATTTTAACCAAATATTATCTAATATAAATAATAATCAAATCGACAAATTTTTATTTTATCTGAACCGAAGGATTAGACCACATAGATTGATAACATTCAATAATATTTATAAGAGAGGTTTATTGAATAATTCATTGTTTACATGTCATTGGTTTGAAGAATCAATAACCAACGATCAACAACTAATAAATTACATTACAACTATACTTGGTGGATATCAAGACAGTAATCATGATTATAAAAATTTAATTAATTTTGTTAGTAATAACAAATTAGAAATGACATACGATCCGGACCTTAACTTACAGTGCAAAGATGAAATTTTAGAATTATCTGATTATGCTTCTAGATGTTTTATAGATTTGGTAAGTGAATATAATTGTGGAAATCATAAAGTATTTCTTACTGAAAAAACTGCAAGATCAATCGTAATGAAACTTCCATTTATTGTGTTAGGTGATCGTGGTAGTTTAGTTGAACTACGATCATATGGATTTAAAACATTTGATAGCGTATGGGATGAAAGTTACGATTTACTTCCTACCTACGAAGAAAGGACAGCAGCAGCAGAAGAATTACTGAGTGGTGATATAATGCAAATGTATATCATCAATAAATCCAATTATCCGACTGAGGTTATGGATATCATAGAATATAATTACAATTGGTATTTTAATGAATATAAATATAAGCAGATAGATAAATTTAAAAGAATATTCAAATGACAATAATTTACTTAACAGTTATAAACATCGTATCTTTGAACAGTTAGATGACTATTTTAAATGGTGCAAACATGGTTAAGCATGTTACAGTATGGTGCTTGCCACGTTCTGGTAGTACTGCGTATTGTAATCACTTAGTTAATACTGGAGTGGTAGATCAATCCATCAATATGGAAATGTTTGACGACAACTCATTACGTCCATGTTTTCGTCAGCATGCCATAGATATATCATTGAACCATCTGCCAGTAGATTTTTCAATAGATAAAAAATTATTAACTGGTGAGTGGATTAAAGAGAACTATAATCCAGACTGGGTTTGGATAAGATATGTCGAAGACGGATATAAAATTTTACCAGCCGTCACCGACACTCCACTCACACAGTACGAACTTGACGAGTACATAAATATGACAATGCGTAGATTACGTAATACAGGGTCAAGTCAATCATTAAAAATATATGCAGATTTACCTATTAATTATTGTGATATTGATTATGAAACAGATCATCATTTACTAATACGTGATCCAATAGACATTACACTTAGTCGAGAATTTGCAGTACGTACAAAACTCTGGCATTCACTAACTGAAAACAATACTAGAGAGATAGACTTTATACTTGACTTTAAAGATGAAGCACTGTATAATATATTAAAGTATACAATACAATCACAGCGACAACTTGAAGAAAAAACAAACTGCTTTAGCACAATTGTACGATATGAAGATTTAATTATGACTGATAATAAATTTAAAAAAGTATGGACACTAGAACAAAAACTTCAGTATGCTGTAAACTTGGACGAGGCGTTGGAAAGAGTCAACGATGAACTTGGTTATTAGCGATATCAGGGGCGGTCACGCATGAAGAAACTAGTACTAGCGACACCTCGTAGTGGCAGTCATGCTTATTGTGATCTACAACCGAACAATTTAAGCGAAGTTATGAACATAGAAGATATGTTGTTACCACGACTAAGTGACAATACCATTGACTTTAGTATATGTAGTCAAGTATTCTTAGATGCACTCAATGACGCAAACTTTATAACATCTTGGCATAATCGACCTAGTATTACAAATCAACATCATATGCTTGGATACGACCCTACCTTATCAAAGATCGAGATTACTAAGCAACCGACACTTAATGATTTTATTAATGAACATTATAAACGGTGGCACATTATATCTTTACTAGATAATTGGTGTATTAAACTGATCAAGTATCAGGGAATACCTCAATGCATCGTTGACCAAATGTTACATCAATCGGATGAAGTTATCATATTAAAAAGAAGAGATCGTTTAGCACAAGCACTTAGTCTAACTAAATCAACACAATCACAGTTATGGCATGGCAATAATTTAACGGGAGATGCTGGTGATATCGACTATGATCTTTTTAAAAGATCATTAAATTCCATTATTAATAACGAAAATTGGGTTAGTCAATATAGCGGAACTGATATATATTATGAAGATTTAGATTTGAGTAAAAGTAAGTTCAACAAGAACAATGTATGTTTTAGTTATGATATTGTTCGTTGTCAACAAATAATGGAGGAAATAATATGAAAAAGTACACTAACAACTTAAAAGGGATGCACCCAGTTGCAGTCCGACAACAATCAGTTAAAAATGAGATTTGGGAAGATGCGGCTTGGTATAATGAAGATACAAACCATTTCTTTGTTCCAATTTGGAGAAATGCGAGTACGTTCTTTATGAAAATGATTGCTGAACAATTCGACTATCGATTAGTTAAGAATTACGAAGTTGTTGATTGGCAGAATGTCCCAGCGTATACATTCATTCGCAGTCCTGATAAACGATTTGCTGGTCAGTACTGGAAAGCAAACACAAATAACGACATAGAGGTCAAAGACCTCAAAGAGACGGATGATTGGAGTAGTCTAGATATGCATTTTGTGCACCAACATACGTTCATCGAACAGTATAACATTGTACATTGTGTTGATTTAGACAATCCGATGAGGGTACATGATGATGGAATCTTCTCGGTCATTAATAATGTAGTGACAATTATGAACACACAGCAAGAAATACATAATGCAATTAGCGTAGATTTCAAAAAAGCAAACGAATCTGAGTTGAGTAGTAATTGGTTTATTGAAAAGCATGCTTCATATTACAAAGATGATTATAAATTATACAAGGATTACATAGATGGAAAATAAATTACAAGAAGATTTCAACACTTGGTTTAACAATTTTATCGATACCACTGATTTCACTGCTGCGTATCAACACAATGACAGTGGATACTTGAAAGGTATAACTTCGCCTGGAACAGACTATTGGGATGTACACCTAACCGGACTAGAGATTGCAGTAGACATGAATCAATTAGATAAAAAAGCCAAAATATTAGACATTGGTACATGGTTTGGAGTAATGCCCTATGTGTTAAAGCAGTACGGTTTTAATAACATTAGCGTCACTGAATGTTCGAAACACAGTGTTAGTATACCAGGACTCAGAGATTTATGGAATGATTTTGATATTGATCCGTTCGACTTGCACATACTTCCAAAGAAACGATTTGAGTTACCAGACACGTATGATCTGATTACTATGTTCAGGAGTAATGTTTTTTGGAAAACACAAGAAGTTCTACACCAGACACCCGGAAATACTTTAAAGAATGATACTTGGCAAATTCTAGATCAAGATGGTGGTTTACATACATTCTTTACAGTATATAATCGAGAAGAATGGGAACTGTTTATTGAAAATATTAAAGAATTTCTTAATCCCGGTGGTGTTGCAGTAATACAACCTTGTCCATATGTATATGACAAAATTGAAAGTTTCAAGGAAGAGTTAGACTTTTTGGCTCCTTATTGTCACGCTGGACCAATATATGATGATGGTTGTGATTATCGTGCATTTTATATTGTGATAAGAAAATGAACTATTACATAGCCGGAAATAGAGGACTCGTAGGAAAGCATTATCTGGAGTTATACCCAGACGCTCGTGGTGGTAATACTAGTGTAACAGATTATACACATTACCGCGAAACACACACACATGTATTATCCGAATCACATCCAACTCATGTGATACTCAACGCAGCAACGGTAGGCGGGTTACAAGAAGATTTAGACCATAGTTTTGAACTGATGATGCGTAATTTAGATATTCAAAACAACATATTCCGTGTTGCTAGTGAATCTGGTGTTCAACGTCTATTATTACAAGGAAGTACATGTAGTTATCCTGAACACGGAGATCAACCATTCACAGAAGAACAACTGTTTGATGGAAAACCATATGACGGATATATGACAACAGCGTTACCTAAATTAGTAGGAATGTATCAATGTCGTGCTATCAATGACAAACGTGGAACAAAATGGCGCACTGCTATATGTACTAATATGTTTGGTCCTGGAGATAGAACTGGAGAACATGCTCATGTTATTGGTGCGTTAATGCAAAAGTTCGTTAATGCAATTAAGAACAATTATAGTGTAATAGAAATATGGGGTAGTGGTAATCAAAGTAGAGATATACTTTATATTAAAGATGCTGTGCGCGCCATGGATATAATATTAAACAACGATACGTTTGATACAGTTAACATCGCAAGTGGCATGGAAACATCTATACGTGAAATAGCAGAAACACTAAAGCAAATAAGTGGCTTTGCTGGTAGTCTTTGGTACAACACAGATAGACCCGAAGGCATAAAGAATAGAGCAATAAGTAATAGCAGATTGCGTTCATTGGGGTGGGAACCCGAATACACAGTAGTTGATGCTTTAAGAGAAACTTATGAGTGGTATTATAATCAATAACGAAATAATATATACTGGTCCAAGTTGGACAGCCATACAAAAGACAAAATGTGGAAATTTATAAATGATAACATCTAACAGTCACATGAACCCAGTATATGGACAAGAAGAAATAGATAGTGTAACAGAGTACATTAACTCTGGTGGATGGATAATGGAACACACCAAGACTAGAGAGATGGAACAACTTATATGTAATTACACTGGTGCCAAATATGCACACATGGTAACAAGTGCTACAACTGGACTGTTGATTGCATCAATGGTCGCTGACATAAAAACGAATGAGAAATTTGCAGTAAGTGCATACACACAGGCCGCAACAGCAAATGGTGCAATTCTTATGGGTGCAACACCCGTTATAGTAGATGTTGATCTACGTTCATATACAATTGACTTTGAAAGAATACCAGATGATTGTCGGGTTGTATTTGTTACAAGTATCAATGGTAGATATCCAGACGATGCGAAAGAACAAATAGCAAAGTTACGCAGTCAAGGAAGGTTTGTAATTGAAGATAGTGCACAAGCATTAGGAAGTTGGCATGGAGGAAATCATATTGGGACAATGGGTCATGTTGGAATATTTAGTTTTGGTGCCCCCAAAATTATCACAACTGGTCAAGGCGGTTGTATTATTACCAATGATGAAGAATTGAGTAAACAGATTGTTGCTATAAAGAACTTTGGTAGAACTGTCGGCGTGGGCGAGGTATATAATGTAATGGGTATGAACTTTAAATTCACTGATCTACAAGCAGCAGTAGGAGTCGAGCAAATGAAGAAGTTGCCTGCTATTGTTGAACGCAAGAAAGAAATATTTGATGCGTACACAGAAGGACTACTGGATGTGTGTGACTTTGTTTATACTGATTTAGAAACTACTACTCCAACATATCCAGAAATATTAGTTGACAATAGAGATGCGTTAGCACATTATCTTAAACAAAATGGTATAGGATGCAGAGCAGTATACTATAGTTTATGTGATCAACCATACCACAGTCAATGGAAAACACCAACACCTAATACTAATTACATAGCAGAACGAGGAATACACCTACCTGGACAATCAAACTTGACTAGAGAAGATGTATTATCTATATGCGAAGTAGTGAGAACTGGCCTTATACAATGTAACAAGGTTTAGTATGCCAGAGTCTAATGTTTCAGTTGCCACAAATCCAGTGCGTTCTTTTATTTTAGAATAATCAACGAAGTAGTTTCTTCCATCTTTATCATGTTCTATGGTTGTATTCACTGTGAGATTATAATCAACATATTTTAGAATAGTATTTGCTATGTCTAACTTTGTATGATTAAGACTTTCATCGCCGACATTCCATACTTCGCCTTTCATCTCGTCATACTTTTCTATCCCCATAGCAAATCCTATTACTAAATCATTTATACTTAGAAATGTTCTTTTGAAATGTCCTTCAAACAATGTTAGTTCTTTAACGTTAACTGCTTGATTAACAAAGTCATTGACAAGTAAATCATTTCTCAATCTATTACTAACACCAAACGCGGTCGCTGGTCTAAAAATAACTGCATTGTCACCAGCGTATTCTTCGCCTATTAGTTTATATTCACTATACTTACTGATTGGATTTGTTTCTGAGAGTTCAGTGCATGTACTATTAAGTGCACCATAGACACTACCACTACTTGCATACACAAATGGTTTATCACTAGATGCGTCTATTACTCGCTTCGTTGCTTCAACATTGATAGAGTGTGCTAGTAATGGTTCACTATCACACGCTGGATATCCTACTATTCCTGCTAGATGAATAACTGCATCTGCTAATTTAATTACTGACTCTACTTCTTTATCTCTAATGTCTATGACATGAAGATGGAAGTTAGGATGATCAATAATATTTAATATTGGAGTAATACCCCATCGCATCCAATCAATGCAATCTACTTCGTGACCTTGTCTTAGAAAGTGTTCACTGAGTCTGCACCCAACGTATCCCGCACCACCTGTTATTGCTATTCTCATTTGTCTTTGCCTTTAATAATTTCTACATCTGGCATAGCGAATATCATTATGCCTCCACGTTCTATCCATTCTTTTTCTTTTTCTACAAACATATCTTTGAATCCAAAGTTAGGAACAAAAAATACGTCAGCATCTTTTTTAGCATCATCTTCATGTACGATTGGAATATTAGTTCCAACTGTGACTCTGCCTATCTTGTCTGGATGAATTTCTGCTGCACCCTTAAAGTACTTTCCTAATTTCCATAGTTGTAACATTGTGTTACCCTTGGTACTAGCACCATATACATAACAGTTCTTATCTACATAGGCTTCAAGTGTGTCTCTTAGAACTTTACCATTGTGTTCAATATCTGAAAAGAAATCTTTCAGTGCTGACAAGTCTTCATCATACGGAATACTACCATCATTTAAATGTCTTGCCCATAGTTGATAACTTCCACCTTGTATGTCATTTTCTTCAACATGATATATCTCTAATCCATTACGTTCATATAATTCTACAAGACTTTTATATGAATAATATTCTAAATGCTCGTGACATACGTTACCTAAATCTCTCATTCGTATCATAGGTGCGAGTGTCATCAACTGTGCAATAAAAATACCATCATATGTTAATGCTTCTTTCACACTTGATATGAAGTCGTTTGGATTATCCATATCATAAAACATACCAATCGCAGTGATCGCCTTTGCTTTGCTATTAAGATGCTTATGATCCCACATGTCTGGAATCATTATATCACAATTGTTTTTTAATTTTTTCCATAAGTTCGGTGCTGGCTCACAACCAACTCTAATTCTACTACTTGATATGCCATATAACAAAGTACCATCATTAGCACCAATATCTAATACAGTGTCGCCTTCATCTGTATATGCATTGATAATATTTGCTATATCAATTAGATTGTTTTTTAATTTAGAATTTAGTCCACTTTCATACCAATAATGTTCACCATATAATATAGTGGGATCTACTGTATGACGAAGTTGAACTAAGTCACACTTCTCACATTGATCTAATACCATAGGGGCTGATGAAGTAACTGTCTGACTAGATTGGGGGAAATCGTTTATACATATTTCACCAAAGTCTACAACTAAATGAACAGAACTATCACACACTCTACAAGTGTCTTTCTCATTAATAATCATTTAGCACTAGTGATAGGCTCATCACAATCGTTCCACTTCTTTGTTATCATAGCAATCATCTTACAATCTGACATCGGGATGAATGTGTGTGCTATGTTCTTTGGTAAATATACACAGTCACCAGATGCAACTGGAGTAGGTATCTCTGTACCATCAACTTGTAACTCTAGGTATACTCCATTGCCCTCTACAAACATAATGTATTCATCAAATTCTTTATGATAATGATGCCCACGTTGAGAACCTTTGAGTGTTACTATGTAACTCCATTCTACTACTGGGTCACCTTGTTCTGGATAGTATGTGAATATACCACCTCTGCCATCTTTGAGTGTTATTGGATTGATTTCTGGATTTAACTTTATAATGTTTTTCATATATGCCTATTAATTAACTACATACTTATTTATGCAGTATTATATACTCATATATTCTGTGACAATGTCGCTGCGATTTTTTTATATTATCTACTACTATAATTGTATACTACAATCCACTCAGTTGTTTAATTTATTATTTACCATTGTCCATTATTTTTCCATTTAAAATCAAAACTAAAGTCACGATCTCTGTTCTCTGAAAAAATTCTTTCGTTTTCCAACTGTTCTTCAAAAATCCATGCATTTGAAGTATCACGGTCTTTAAATTTTGCATCACCTTTCCATGCCAACCTTCTTGCACGTATAGCAGCACTACTATTTTCTCGCGTAAAATCCATCATTTGGTATACGGGTCCAGTGTTTTGGTATCGCTGAACGCCGTGATCTTGATAATCTTCCCACACATAATCTGTGTGTGTTTGTGAATAATTCCAGTCAAAATCTGCATTCCAGTTACCATCGTGATCAATTTCAAATAACAAGTCAGCGTTTATAGGCGCTGCGCTGCGCTCACCCCATTCTTCTTTTTCCCATTCATAGTTAAATTTTAAGTTCATTTTATAGCCGCCACGCATACGCCAAAGTGCATGAAATAGTGACCAAACATCATTTACTAAACTATCTGCAAACGTACTTATGCTAGTGGAAATTATATTATAATCAAAATCTAAACAGTCAAATTCTATTTCATTCTGAATAGTAGCATCTAGATATTCTATTGTGTAATGACGATGAGCAAGATTCGGTCTAGTAGGTTTGCCAATAGGGTCAATTGATAGTATTTGATCTGCAAAGATGCTAAATGATTTTAACCTAACTAATTGGTGTGCGATACTTCTAGTAAAGTCTTTGGTTATCCAATGATCATAATAGTAATAGGGCATCAGATTAAACTTGTCAAAGTTCTGTCCTACGATAGTATCAACTCCTACACTGAATCCACTTCCTGTTCCAATAGTTACGAGGCTGTTGTTACGGTTTCTCCATAAAAATGTCAAGCTATCTTCGAACATGCGAGGAGTCTCTACTGGATAACCTATAATCCAATTAGTCATTGCGCCTACGCCATGCTTGTGACCCGTTCGGAAGTTTGCTTCCATCTCTTCTATTGTTACTTTTTTATCCATTGAGTCAAGAACTTCTTGACTGCCGCTTTCTGTGCCATAGTTTAATGCTACGCATCCACTAGCAGCAAGAATGCGATAATATTCATCGTCCATGCGACCGTCGCATCTAGCATACCCTGTCCACTTTATTTTCATATCACTGGCAATGATTCCTTCGGCAAACGCACGTAGTTCATTTAAGTTGCCGTTTACTAAACTATCGGTAAAATAAAAACAATCTGTTCCATATGTATAGTACATATGTTCAATTTCCTCAAATACGCTTACAGCAGTTCGTTGTCTGTATTTGTAATAATGGGTTTCCTCACAAAACGTACATTTTGCAATGCATCCTCTACTAATAGCACATAGCGCACCATTTGCAAAATTATATGATCCCATTGGGAAATCACTATAATCTGGGAACGGCAAATTATCCAAATCAAATCGTTCTTTTTCATCCTGTCTGATAATTTTAGTATTATTAATTGTCTCAGTTGCATTGATCTTACTTTTTGCTTCCATTTGATTAAGTAATGTTAGTAGTGGTTGTTCACCTTCGCCATTAATAACAATGTCATACCAAGGGTCTGGCTTAAAGTAACTATAATGTGTATTGGGACCACCAATAACACAAACAACATTGGGCAATTGTTTTTTTATTTCTTTGATCACATAGTCGGTTGGTTCTTTATTGCAATAGTATAAACTAAATCCAATGACATCTGGCGCAAATGCAACGATTTTTTCAATTTCTCTATCCAACACTGGCTTCACAAATCGATGTAAATCATCCCAATACGATTCACCAATCCAATGCCAGTCACGTGATCCGTGCCACGGATCAAATGGTATATCCCATTTATTTTCATTATAATCGTTGAACGCCAACACGTTCAAGTCAAATGCCTTACAAGGGTAACCAGCAGTTTTGACTACTCCACTGAGTTTTGCTATATTGTAAGGAGGGAATCCTGGATCCCATTCTGGACATGTAGCCAGCACGAGTCGTGTTTTTAAATCTGCTTTATAATTAACATTTACATTAGTTAATCCTTTTTGTGGTCCTTTGGAATATTTTTCCATTACTCGCATTGTTAATGTACTACGATCTTCAAGATAAGTTCCCTCTGGTCGTGGAGGAGGTGTATTGACAGCATCATTCGCATTGTCATACCATTGCAGGGGCTTACTCATATTATACTACGCTCTTCTTAAATTCTGATGTGATTATATATTGCTTCATGTTTATGTACCTTTTAGTTTATTTATATTAGAAAGCGGCGCGAGAAAAACAACAGAATGGTTTCGCCAGCGAAACCATTAGCGACAAAGTCGCTGCTATTTTTTTTTGTAATTTTTTTAAAAC
>TARA_R110000803_G_scaffold16197_5_pt1 | contig 19993 bp, 29 predicted proteins | sample TARA_R110000803 | Tara Oceans TARA_R110000803 (sample SAMEA4397772) | marine metagenome | biome: Polar Biome; feature: [SRF] surface water layer (ENVO:00010504); material: water (ENVO:00002006), including particulate matter (ENVO:01000060) such as... | depth 5 m | reverse complement strand
AGCCCTAAGAGAATACCTTAAAGTAAACTCATCCATAGTGTATATGTTTTGAACTTCAGCCTTAGACTTAGCTAATGCTTGAGCAATAGCTCTAACATCTTCTAATGGAGCATTATTGACAAAATACTTAGCCTCATCAGACTTTCTGTCATTCAGGATGATCTTTTTAGCATCACCTTCATAATCAAGCTCCTTGTAAGCTATGCCGTTGTCTGGCATTCTAGTTTCGTTGTTTTTTTTATTATACCCAGCAACCCTTAGGTAGTTGAGTAAATTCTTATCTCTCATATTGACAGTTAAGTATCCAACCCTAAAGTGAATCTTTGCAACTTTCTTCTCCCTCTCCTTATCTGTCCATTCGTCAGCCCAAATTCCTCTCATTCCCGGTTGGTATCTTGCTAGTCTCACGTAAGAGTCTGCAGGATTATCCTCAGTAACCATACGTCCGTCAGAGTTTTTCTCACCTAATGATGGGGTATATAGTACTTCACATATCCCCGGAATTATCTCCACTGGAGGATAAAAAGGATACCTATTTGAAGGATTCTTAGTTAATTGAAAGATTGCTGATGTTTTCTTGATGTCGGCAGAAGTGCCAACAGTTCCTGTTGTTTTCATGTTTGTTTTATTTTAATTTAATTTATTTTTTTATCAAATAAAGGAGAGAGCCTTTATACGCTCTCTCCTTATGGTATTCTTAAGTACTTAGACTCTTTTAATGTATCCGTACTGGTTGATCCCTTGTGCTTCTAAAGCATTGTGACCTTGGTATCTAACTTCTTCGAAATCATTACCGTCAGAAGAATCAGTTAATCCGTTGAAGTAAACAATGTCTAATTCTCTAGATTTCCCTTCGCCAGCTAAGAAACGTTTTCTTAAAGAAGGAATAGAACTTCCTTTTTCAGAACCTCCAAGTGCCTTAACAGATCCAGCAGGAACAGTAAATGCTTCATACTTGTATCCGTATCCGTCAGCTCCAAGCGTTTGCTTGTCATTGAAAGACTCCATAGGACGTTTATCATAAGTATAAGACCCTACAGTGAACTTTTGGAATGAGAAGTTTACAGCTTTCTCTTGATCCATGCTAAAGCTTCCGTAAGACATTGCTCCGTTCTTTAATCTATCACCCAACTCTTCATCCAACTGTTGATCGATAACGATACCAGAGAACATTAAGTTTTTCTTTTGAGCTTTCTCAGCGTCAATCTCAACATTGTAATCTCTAATGTCAGAAATAGTTACTCCAGCAATAGCAGCATAATTTAAGATATTACCTCCATCTATAATCGAAGAAAGTAAACCTCTTGTTAATGCTAATGGAGTTCTAGCTGTTTGGAAAACAGTAGCCAAAGCAGTGTTAGATAATTCCTCACCTACTAAAAGGTTTAAGTCAGAAATATTCATGAATTGAGCGTAAGCATCACCTTCACCTTTGACTTGGAATTTAGCTTCTCCAGAACTCTTTTCAGTGTACCATCTCTTAGCTAAAGCTTCTGATCCAGTTACTCTTAATCTGTGCTTGATTATTTGTAGCATTTCAGTGTACTTAGTAGATTTAGTAGACATTGGAGCTTGGAATCCAGATCCCTCACCGTGAGCATTACCGTATATGATAATTTCATCAGCAGATGGAATTGATGGAATTGCGTCAGCACCATTGATTGGTCTAGCCTCAAAAGTTGCCCCTGTAGCAGCAACAGCTGTTACGATAGCTTTGATATAATTACCACTAGAAACAATAGTTCCTGAAGCTGGCTTAATCATTACTAAGTCATTCAATCTCACCGGTACAGAAACCTCGCTAGTCGTAGCGTTTGTGTCATACGGAGAAGCAGAAGGTGAAGTTATCTGAGCTGCAGCAGCAATAGTAAATGAAACCCCAGCACCTGCTAAACCAGCACCACCATTAGTAGCTTTGATTTTCGGCATGATTCTATCCTTCTCAAAACGAGAAAATTGTAAAGCTGAAGTGCTTTTCTTTGCGTCTGTAAGATCTAAAAATCCACAAAGTGAATTTCCGTATCTTTGAACCTGCTCATTAGAAATGTCTGGTTCGTGTGCATCAAAATATGATACAAAATTATGATTTGTGGCCGTGTTAGTGGCCCCTGTGTTATATGCCATGATATATGTTTTTTAAAATTTAAAGTTAATAATTAATTAATTTCGGCTGCAATTTTAGCTGCCTCCGATGTTTCTTCGTTGCCTTTCGGGTCTGAAGTTCCTTTTTTGAAATTGATATTGCTCTTGTCTTTAATATCCTCACTAACACCTGCGGATTTCCCTTGAGTGTATCCAATCTTAACATCTCTGTCATAATTTTGGATCTTATAAACGTCAGCAGTCAACAATTCCATGTTTACTGTATTGTCATCATTCTTCCATCGCTTGTCGATAAAATTCCTTGTTCCATCCTTGTCAGCTTTCAAAAACTCTGATACTCCATTTCGGTCTTCATCAGATTTTTTTAAATTTAAGCTTGCTGGATTTTCCTTGGTTCCTACTTCCAACTCAACATCTGGCATTTCTCTAATAACCTTACTATAACGTTCTAGTTTGGCTTGTACCTCTGCTTCAGTCTCTACAGGTCCCGGTTTTTCCTCGGTTTGCTTTGGAGATGCAATCTCTAATTCATCAATACTAATAGAGTCTTGAAATTCCTTCAATTCAGTTCTAACTTGCTTAGTTTTTCTAATAAACCTAGCATTAAGATCATCAACCTCGTCTTGTGTAAATTTTTCGTCTTCTATCAACTCAACTATTTCAGCGTCAGTCTTTTTAAGAAGAGCAAAAGGTCTAAGCTCGGCATTAATCTCAATATCAGAAACATCTGGGTCTTTAAACTTCTCGTATTCATTGATCAGTTTGAATCCATCCATTTCATCGAAATCTCTAGACTTGTACTCAACAACATCACTAAAAGTAACCCCCTCCCCGTAAATAGCCTCAACAGAATCGTTCAACGATGCCATTAAGTCTTTACCAGTAGTTGTTTCTGAAACGTCCTTGTATGCCTGATGCATGTCCTCGATACTTTCGAAGGCTCCATCAGTCATTCTTGAAATTTCATCTCTAATCAAAGAACTATTGTCGATTTGTTCCGGTTCGTCTTCCGTTGATTCCTCTGTTTCTTCCGTTGTGGATTCTTCAGTTTCCTCAGTACTTTTTTCCTCTTCTTTAATGGGTTCCTCTGTTGTTTCTTCAGTCTCCTCCGTTGTTTCTTCAGCCTTGATAGGCTCCTCTTCTACCGCTTCCTCTTTATCAGTTTCTTCAGTAGTCTCTTCAGTAGTTTCTTCGGTTGTTTTTTCTTCTTTTAATTCTTCAAAACCTTCCTTCATAGGAAAGTCAAAACCTTCGTTGTTTTCAGCCATTTTATTAAATTTTGTTTAGTTTTATTTTCTATATACAAAGGAAAGACTTATCTTTGTTTTTGATTCGTTTAATTATAAGAATATAGATTATGCCAAAACTAAACTCAAAAAAAATAAAACAACTAAGATTGAATGGTGTAGATGCTGAAGGAAAAGAGATTACAGCTTTTTCCTTGGCTAATGAATTAGGGGTGTCGGATAGGGTTATTTACAGACTAGAGAATGACGAAAACTATAACCCGGGAATATTTACCCTGTTGAAAGTTTCGGAATACTTTAATGTAAGGATAGATGATTTAATCGTAAAAGATTAAAAGCCCGTAGACCTTTCTGCTGCTGCTGATGGATTAGTCATTATCTTAGGAGCGTTCAATCCTTGATCGCCCTCATTTCCACCCTTGAGCTGCTGTTCTAATAACTGTTCTTTCCAATAGTAATCCCTGTCAATCAATTTTATCTTCTCCATAGTTTCGTGAGAAGTTGCTTCCATTTCAAGCATAATCTTATTTTGGTCAATAGCTATTTGAGCTTCAGCCTTTGATTGATCCTTTATTTTCTGAGCTTCTGCTGCAGCCATTGCTGATGCTCCCTCTCTTTTTGCGGTAATTTCTTCTTTTTGCTGAAACTCCTCCATCTTATCTTTGGCATACTGCTTCTTTCTGTATATAAGCAACCTTTCAGCCTTCTTGATGTTTAAAACTCTTTTAACTTCCAAATAGTCCTCAACTCTTATCTCTTGATTCTTCAATGCAATATTCAGTATGCCTAATAATTGCTCTATTTGATCGTCAGTTGGAAGTGCTTCTATTTTAATCCCAAGTTGAGCCATTGGAATAGCCTTTCCAAACTCTACAGATTTAACTCCCTGCTCGCCAATTATATTCTCATACTCCTTTATTCCGTCACCGTATTCAACTTTATATTGCACCATTCTAGACACAACTCTACCTATAGGAGCAAAAACCCCATCCAAGAATCCTTTGTATGTCTCCCTAGTCGTATTGTTTGATGCTAATAATCTCATTTTCTCAATACCAACCAAAGCGTCTTTATCTTGAGAACTACCATCCCTAGATTCATTGATGCCTCCATTATTTCTAATGTGACCAATCTCGTTAAGTATAGCGTTATCAATACCTGCTAATGATTGAGCAAAAGCAGACCCTAATTCCTGAACTGGCAACCCATTAACAGGATCCCCATTAACATCTGTTCTACTGAAATAAAGAATACCTTTCTGCTTATAAAGCTTTATGATCTTCATTGGATCAGTCTCCTTCAATGCTTTCATGACATCTGATAGACCAGAAACATCTACAGCTACTCCCGTTGGGTTCATCTCTGCGATAATATGTCTCTTTCTTAATACTAGTATTTGTATAGTGTCAATGTTAGGCTTAATTGTTTCAACAAACGAAGTACTAACCCCACCTCTTTTATTTGGCTCAAAATAAACGTACCTTCTTATGAGTTTTGGAGAGGAAGACTCACCTTTCTTTTTTGTAGGCCTAAGTATATTCCTACTTCTTTCGTATCCTAATAGAATGTCAGAGTTTATCACCCATATTCCCTCGTAAGACATTTCATTCTCATCCTCTATAACTTCAATCTTTCTTCTGTTTCCTTCTGGCTTTTTATAACCATAAGACTTTCTTGATGTATGCTTGTTCCCGTACTTGTCATTTTTTTCTGCGTAAACATACTTATCCGTAGTATAGAACACAAAGTCTAAAACTTCAACCCTGTAGTCGGAATATGAATACTGCTGCCCATTGTAATTGTTTGTTGATGAGTAGTTACTACCGAAACGCCATTTGGCATTTCCATTATTTTCTGCAGCACTTTTTGCTATATCAAACCATTGACCCTCAGTTATTTCGTTATGAACGTCTCTCTTTCTTAGATTCCCTATAGACATTTTAACTTTTTCTGCCTGATACTCTGTGTCTGAATCGTCTGGCTCATCAGAACTTGAAGAGTAATAACTCAACGGAGCATCCACATATCTTATTGATATTTTATTGTTTCTATCAAAATACAGCCTTACGCATCCCTTATTGTTTTCAACAAAATCTCGAATAACTCTTTTCTTTATTTTGGTGTCCCAATCATTATTCATCAACTCAAAATCAGTGATAGTTTCCATTCCTATCTCTATGGCCTGCTTAAACTCAAGCTCCATGAAAATATCAACCTCCTCTCTAGATGAAGGATTAAATTCCGTTTTCTTCTCCAATGTAACGCCAGCCATAGCTTCCATTTCTGCAATATCATCCCTTCTTGCTATTGCTCCGTAATACTCATCCCTAGCTTTTGTTATTTCTTTCTTTGATTCATTATCAATAGCGTTGAATTGTATCTTATGATCTTGGTTGACCATATCTCCAACGAGAATATCTGTGTATTTTTTACAAGGAGTTTGAACGGACCAGTCTATATTCATGTATGATGTATCGCCCTTGTTGTCAATCTCTGCATCCAAAAGACCTTTGTATTTATTAATATCCTGTCTATTCGCAGCATAATCCCTATTTTCTTGAGCATTAACCCTTGCATTACTAGTAACATCCTCCACAACTCCTTTGTAGTAGATGTGCTTTGCTATTGAAGTCCCGTAAGATTTCTCTTCTTTTTTCTTAGGATCTATGTCTGAGATAGGAAATGGGTTGTCCTTTAATTTATCTTTTAATTGATTGATAGAATTTTTGCTCATTTTTTAAAAATAAATTGTATTTTAACAAAGATATGAAATATTATTGTAACTTTACCAACTTACAGTTTATAAGTCTTAACTAAAGAACCTAAACTCAAGTCTATGTCCTCTTTATTTTCTTCTCTAAAGTTTTTTCTTACGGGTGTTATTCCCAAGATAACTATCATGGAGGCAACAGTTTGATCGAATACAGTCCATTTTTCTGCATCAAATTTTAACCAATCATCTATCTGGTCATCAAAAGGACAGTTTCCGTATAGGTCATCCCTTAAATCTTTATCAGCCCATCCGTATTCATCCCTTTGTACTTGCTTTGATATCTTTCCGACATACTTATAAACATAAGAAACTAATCCATTTATAGCTTGATCACGAACTAACTTACCTGACATTGACACTCCTTCTATTCTTTTTTTACTGTCCGACTTAGTATAATCACTTTGTTTTGTTGTGTGTATATAATGTTTATACATCCTTCTGTTCATGTGGTTTATCAATCCGGGCTTCTGATTTTCCACAAATATTTTCATACCAAAGAAGACTCCTGCCATTATCATGTCTTCATAAAACAAATCTGGATCATCCCTTCTTCCTACGTAATTCAAGAAGAAACAATTGCTGTTTGTTGGATCATTAATGTCAAACCTTTTAAATCCTGAAGCTGCAGCATCAGACTGTTTGCTTGATACTGTGTCTTTATGATCATAAGGATCGACAGCAATAAGCCCTATATGTGTATTCAATGGCTGAGGCAATCCTCTTCCGTCATACTCAAACTTACACCTCTCTTCAGGGTTAGGCATCCATGATACTTCAAAAAACCCATCTGGATCATCATAAAAAGAAACTGAATGCTCTGCTTGTTCATTCCATACAAAATTACCTCTTCTTGTGGTGCTAGATTTCAAAGTTTCATTAAATTCCTTTTGCTCATAAAGTTTTTGAGCAGAAAATACTTGAGTTCCCACTGTTGAATAAAACGCTTCTTTCGCTGTGAATGGGAACCTTCTAACTTCACCAGCTAGTTTTGAGCCTGTCAAACCATCCCTTTGAGCAATCAATGCATTCTTTGCTCCCTTAACGTCAGAGTATCCATACCTATCTATATACCCTTCTAGGCCATAATAAGCAGGTTTAAAGCATCTATACATTCCGGACTCAGTTCTGCCATCCTTTTTCCTTTTATTATAGTCAGACCCGTTGTATATGTCTAAGGCGGCTTGCCCACCTTTCTTTTCTAACTCCTCAACTGTAGTTGTAAAATATGACTTACCAACAATAGTAGTTCCTACCACCAGACAGGGCTTTACAATGTCCCATCTTTCGGACGCATCCCCTTCGGTGAATTTACCAAACTCATCACAATAATAACGATGCAATTTAGACCCATCATAACTATCCTCAACTGAGGACCTGTAACTTATTGTCGAGTTTAAAACTTTGTCGTAGATTTTCTTAACCCCCTTAGAGCTTCTTTTACTTGGCTCCTCAAATCTTAATTCTTCTTTAGGATTTGTTTCTCCAGAATCTGTAGGCTTCCATATTGGGTGTAGTTTCTTCCAAGATCCTATTAGTTTTTTAAATACCTTCTGCCCATCCTTTTTCGTCTTAGACTGAATACCACAATCAGATTCCTCGTTCCTGCTTCCGTACTCATATATTATGTTTGTACCTACGACTGTTTTTCCAGACCTCCGATTTGTGAAGTAACACAAGCCAAAACAATTAACATCATTCTCGCAGAACTTCCATAGGTAATGTAAGTCTCGGTCACTATCACGAAACTCAGGGAGCCCAATATCTATCTTCCAGAAACTTAAGTAAAAATAATGCGTACCAGTAATGTATTCAATCGTTCCATTATTATAAAACCAGACACCTGCTGATCTTTTGTTAAATTCAGAAACCCTAAAGCTAATCCTTTCGTCTCTAGGAAGTTCATCAAAATTCTTAGGTATAACTGTAGGTTTGAATAATTGTTCTTCTCTTGGTAATTCAAATCCAATTATTTCTTCCTGATCAGGAGGCTCTGGTAGGGTTAATTTTATCTCATCAATAATTCTCTCCCTCTGAAATTCAGAAGGCTTTTGTAAGTCCTTGCCCTTCCATTGGCCAATGTAATTCTCAATCATTGTTTAAATGACTTTGAACCTCTTCATACTCGCTTGCATAATTCTCATTATCTCTTTCTTCGGGAGAAATCTGTTCTGACAACTTATCCATCAATTCTAAAAATTGAGGCTCTTTTTCCATAAACTTAAATATTCTGTCAAATATTTTGTCATCCTTACTGGCTAGTGATTCTGGAGATAGTAATTTATGGACCTTCGTCTTTCCTGTAGGCACTCCCTCCCTGTCAAGTTCAGGCAACTCTATGCCATTGATCATTAAGCTATTTAGTTCGTCAACAAATTGCTTCTTTGCGTGGTAAGATGTGATTTTTGTTGTGTGATGAGAGAATGATTCTATTTTTTTCTCTAAAACCTCAACATACTTTAGTTGAGATTTAGAAAAATCTTCAGGTCGTTTCATTTTGTTTTAATTTTATTTAATGTAAAGGTACGAAATTTTCTAATACCGAAATCAGCAAAAGAAAAATGGGCTACTCCCTAAAGAATAACCCATCCAACCAAATATAAAAAAGAAAGAATTTCTTATCTTACTCCATTTTTGTCTAATGGATCGTTACACGATTGAGAAGTGTATATATAATGTACTATTAAAAGCATTTACCGTGTGTGTATTCATTGCATTAACACTAAATACTCCAGCTCCAAGTGCCTGTACATTTAACTTCGCTAATCCTGTAGCTTTAACTTCTTTTTCTGATCCTCCCACCGTATGCAGTAGCTGCAGTTGGTGTCTCAGCTACTGTAATAGTAGTCACTAGACCAAAAGCCACAGAAACAACTGAGTAAATAGAATCATTTACAGTATTCTCACCGTAAACAGTGAAAGTATCTCCAGCAGTAAAGTTTGCAGTAACATCGCCTTCTGCAGATGCCAACACAATTGTATTAGGAGCTGCTGTATATGAAGCGATAGCGTAAGTAGTGTCACCATCTTTAGCAGCCATTGCAGTTTTAAATACTGTTAAGTTGCTTTGTAGGTCGACTCTACTAAGACCTTGTCCTCCAGTATCCAACATTAAGATACCAAGTTCATTCTCTTCGTACATAGATCCAATTCGATTTCTATTAACCCAAGCAGTACTTCCTGCATCCGAATAAATAACGAAATCATCACCACTAACCATTATATCAACATTAAGAGACAGCTGAGTATTACTATCTACAGCTTCAACTGTAGCGTAAGTTCCGTCAGTAGTATTCTTAACCCTCATCCCTACATTAACTGTAGTTAAAAAGTTTTGACCTAGATCAACTAATTTGAATGCAGTTGTCCCTGAAGCGTCTCCAGAATCAACTACTAAGTCTGGTACTGTTACAACAGTCGCAAGAACTAAGTTTTTAGATTCAGCACCAACATTTGCTAACGTTTCAGAAACGCCTAGCATTTTTCGATACCCATCTTCTTCTGTTAAATATTCAACAGTAGTTACAGAGTCAACAGTATAGGCTCTGATTATTAAATCGTCTTCGATAGTAACATTAGCCCCATCTGAATTTCTTTGTAAATGTATTTTCATGATATGATTTTTAAAAATTGATAATTATAAAGCAAAAGTACAAATATTTTTCTTATAGAGAACTAAAAATTAATTATTTTTTTTTAAACTCTAGAATTAACATCATTCTTACTATTTCCAGCTCGGTTGTCTGATTGCTTGGTTAAGGCTAAGTAGATATCCTTCTTTCCTTTCTTGCCTTTCTTCTTTTTGTGCCCCATGTCTTTACCGTCACCAACTTTGGATTTTGGATCTTTATTATTAGCAGCGTTTAGCCCACATCTATAAGCTATAGATTTTTTAGTCTTATTATTCTCAGCATCGTAATCCTGCTTCTTTTTTCTTGCTTCAGGGTTTCTTTGATAATACAATGCGGAACTACTAGTTCCTCTTTTTGTTCCTGCTAAACCATTTCTTGCCATAAGACAAAGGTAATGAATATTTTAGACTTTAACGTATGCAGACTTATAACTCATCAATAAAACTTTCTCTCCTTCGATAACCACCTCAGTTGATGCAGCCTTTCTAAAAAGAATAGTATCTCCTTCTGCTAAGTTCTCATCTTTAGGTACTGCCGTTCCTACAGAAAGAATCTTTCCTTTTTCTGGTAAAGGATTCATTGCTACTGTTGTTACAAACCCTTTATCTTCAGTAACCTGTTCTGAAGCTTTTACTATTATTATTTCTCCTAATGCTTCCATGTTTTCTAATTTATATAGTATATCATTTGTTTCTATTCTGTAAAATATGTTTCCTTCAATATCAATCTTATATTCACGACCTCTTTTGAAAACTATCAAATCTTCTTTTTCTACTGCCCGACCAGATAAACTATTGCACAGATATTTCACTACACCTACATTAAGCTCATTCCCAACATTGAAATCTAAAACAATTCCAGAATCAGTAGTCTGTTGCTCTGCAGTTACTGGGACCACAAAATTCCATTCATTCAACATTTGTATTGAATCATCCTTTACTATGCAGTAAAGATTCTCGTAATGGATCTCATAATACTTCTTTCCGTTAAACTCTCTCTCGTTATCAGTGTCTGTCAAGAAATGGTGAGTATAAACTTTATCCCCGGGAGATACCTCTATATTAAGTGCCTTACCGAAATAGCTATCAACAGCTTCATCACAAACAGACAGTACCACCCCATCCTGCACAACGTTGTTCGTTGCTAAGGGGTTATAGGTAGTGTCATTAAATAATTTTAAGTTCCCATGCTCTATTGTAGACTTTCTCTCTTTGTTGGCCTGAATATAAACCATATTCTTTGAAGGAATGATAAGATCCCCTTCAATACGTCCAAAAACTTCTTCAATATCTATGTACCAACAATCATCACCAAAGTCGTTAGCCTTCTCGAAGCAAATCTTATTGCCAACAAAAATAGTCATCTCTTGAGTGTATACTGATTCTTCTGGGGATTGGATAACTTCACAAATCTGCTGTTCATCGATATAGAACTTGTGTAGGTGGAATGTTTCGTTAGAAGTTTTCCTTACTACTAAATATGAAGACTGAACCCTCAATCCTTGAATACATCAAATGTAACGTAAACAGGTTCCCCCTTAGAGGATTTTATAAGGTAATCATCATCATTGCCTTCTCTTTTCCCGAACACTAAGAAAATCTCTTCCCCAAGATCATCAATAGCTCTCATTAGCTGTGTAATCTCTACAGCTTCAGACTCTCCCTTGATCTTGTTGAAGATATTCAGATATTGACCTGTCCTGAATAAAATACCATTAATACCACCTATCTTAAATTCCGCTATAGGCAGATCCCACATTGCTGTTTTATTTTCCATAATCATCACTTTTAACGTAGCCAATCAGCTTCGCTTTTTCATAAACTTTTATAAATTTACCTTTCTTTACATCACTATTGAACTTAGCAACAAATCGCCTTTTCTCATGACGAGTTAACGCCTCGAATAATGGAACCTCATTCCTTCTGAGGTAAATATTATTATTCCCCCAATAATGAACAATTAGCTGATTATCATGTTTAAACTTCTTTACTCTTTTGATTTTAACAATAGAAAGAACTATGGCTACTACAAGAAATAAGGATAGGATTATGTATAGTGCTGTCATTTTGTTTTAATTTTATTTTTAATAACACAAATATAAGGATAATGTTTCAATAAAATTAAAAATATTTTAATTAAAAAAACCCCCTACGGATGCAGAGGGTTTAGGTTATTGGTTTTGGTTCAGTCATCAAGAGAAATTAAATCTTCCTTAGCGTCTTTCTCTGTGTATTCTTTGTTAAACTGAAGCGTCTTTCCGTTTTCATACAAAATAGTGTGTGTTACCCAAACAGTAACCCCATCAGGCTCATAATCGTAAAACACCTTCTCTATTATCTTTTCTACGCCTTCTGTTGAAGAGTTGTAAATAGTGTAAAACTGTTCTGTTCCTAAAATTCCTTTTGAAGTATAGCTAATTCTTTCTTGACTAAATCCTGAATACTTAAACTCTAATTTTAAATTAGATCCTTTAGATTCTTGAGTTATCTTTATGATGCTGTCTGAAACATTAAAGTTAAATAAAGTGCTCCCAGAAACATAAGTAACTGTATCTTTGGTTTTGTTATCTATAAACTTCTGCAGGTAAACAGTTCCATCTTCTTTATCTCTAATGTCGGTCATTAGGTTTGAGTGAAAAAGATCAGAGAATGAAAATGTTATGTCTCTTTCTTGCTGTTCCTTGGTTAGGTTTTTTAATTTTGTTCTATTCCCTTTGTGGTTTATTATTCCTTGAGAAAATAATGACATTGAGAAAATTAATCCGATAATTATTAATGCTGATTTTTTCATAATATTTGGTTTTTGTTTTGGTTCAGTTATATAAACGCAACTTATCTGATAATGTTGCAAAAAATATTAAAAAAAATCCCTAACTCGTTGAAAGCTAGGGAGATTAATTTTTATCTTCTTTTGTAAGTGCCTTCTTTGTATTGTTTTTTATACTTCTTTTTTAAAGCTGCCCTATAGATTCTTTCTCCTTTGCCAACTTTACCCTTGGCAGATTTAATAGAATCTGTTCTCCCTTTCTTCATCTCTTTATCGTAAGCCAACTGTTCTTTGGTTCTGTCTCCAGTATTATATTTGTTCTTTTTCTCTTCTTCTGACTTCTTCTTATTCCTTTCATAAACACCAGATGTTACACCAACATCTCCTTGAGGATTTTTTGGTGTTGGTTTTCTATATTTGCCTCCAGCCTCATTTACTGCTTTTTTTGTTTGAGCATCCATTTCTTCTTGAGAACTAGCATCGTAAAATTTAGATTCTCCAACTTGCCCCCCTAAGCTTGTAAATCTTCTAGCTTTAACTTGAACAGTTTCTTTCTTTTTTACAGGTGGGTTTTCTCTTTTGAGTGGTAAATCTGCTCCTGATCCACCAAGCTTTAGTCCATACCTATTTGGTTTTCCAATTAAAGCTCCTTTAGCCTTTCTTAAGGCTCTCCCTACAGGTGTAGACGTAGACTTCTTGTTCTTAGAAGCTAAAAGTCCAGCCTCTTTTTTAGCTCTGTGTCTAATCTCTCTTCTCACCTCTCTCGGAATCTTTTTGTTTTTCTTAGGTTCTTTTTTCGGTGTTAACCCTAATTCTTTAAGTCTTTCATCTTTGTCTGTAGACTTAACTCTCTTTTTGCCGTATAAATTTGATCCTGCCATTTCTATGATTTTATTAGTATAAGCAAAGGTAGTAAAATAAAACGACTAATAAGTGGATGTGACTAAAAGAATGAAAATATGAATAGCAGCAGCCATTCCTAATAAAAAGGCTAATGCAGCTATAAGGTAAAATTCTATTCCTGATCTGATGTGTTTCATAATTTTTTATTTAATCTTTATTATTACCCTTACAACTATAATTTTATTCTTTAAAGTTTCTCTATTTCAATTTTTACTCCTTCATAATAAACTATCCAATCCATATTTTGCCATTCATTATGTCTTAATGCTTCTATTGTTTCATTTACACAAATCAATGCACATTGTTTAGCTTTTGATTTAGATTCCAAGTAGGTTAGTGTTTCGTCAAACTTTTCAATTAGCTCTTTTGCTTTTTCTTTTTCTGTCATAGTCTTATTTGTTAATATTATCTACTATAATCGGTTTAATTCCGTTTAACTGTATGTAACAGCCACTAAATTGAAACGTAACTTAGTTTGGTGCTAGCATTCATACTTAAATTCGTTTAGCATTTCAATTTTTAGATTATAACAATCATCCTTAAAAGACCAACCATTAACATCTAAGCTTCCCTTTTTATTAAATGTAGATTCATTGAAAAAATCTATCTTTTTCTTATACCCTAATAGATAGCAATCTTTTAAATTTTCATTAATCCTTAAAAAGAAATAAAAGTCACATTTTTGCCTTGTATTAAAAGACGATATACTACATAGGTAATTAGGCTTTGGAATTACTGTTGTTCTTTTTGTTTTCACATCTACCTTATGATTTTCTATTATTAAATCATAATCATAAGTAGAGTTAAAATCTACATTTAATTTATTTTTTTTGCTTAGGTCATAAATTATAACCTCACCTAAGGCACCATAAATATTGCTTTTACCTTTTGTAATAGAACCTTTTAATTCCTTAAATGGGTATAGTTTTTTTGCTCTATCAATTTGCTCTTTTGTTATTTTTATAATTTTCATATTTTAGTTTATTAATCCCGTACTAGTGCTAACAACGTATAAATTGCATTGAAACGCAACTTAGTTTGGTGTTGTAAAACATTTAACCGCATTTCACAACCTTATCAAAAAACTGTATAGTTATTTCGTTCATATCGCAAAATTCTTTCTCAGTTTGTCCACCCCCATTTGCTTGACACATTGCTTTCAATGTTTCTATAAATTCCCTACCGTACTTTTTGCTCATTATTTTAAATGAGTATTTCCAGTTTTTTGTATCAGACTCAAAGTCTATTGCTTCTATAATTCTATTCATAATAAACGTTTTACAACAACACCTAAAAAACATTAAAACGATTTTTTAGCCAAACCGTTATACGCAATTATTCGGGAAACCATTCAATTATGGTATCGTCAAAATCAAAACCATTTTTATCTATCATATAATTTATATGAGCAATAGCTTCTTTATATCTTATATGTGGTTTATCATCAGAGGTAACATATATTGATAGCAACTGTTGCCCTAATTCTGCATCAAAAATCTTATTTGCTTTTTCTTGTGTCATTCTACTAAATTTAACTGCGTACAACATTGTATAAAGTTAATACGCTATGATGGTCAGTACTTTAATTTAAACATTTGCACAAAGCATACTAACCTTATACTTTGCCGTTAGCTGCAAGTGCTACATTTGTCCTGCTTCATCAATCTTTGTCCAATCTAATTTCTCTCCATTGTATCTTGGGTCTTTCAATATACCTACCCAATACAAAAATCTTTGAATGATGTTTGGTTTCCAAAAATGAATATTAAATCTACCATTATCTTTTTCAATAAATTCAACTTTAGATTTTCGCTTGTCTTTCCATTCAAAATCACATTTCTTAAATTCTAACATATCTCTTTATTAACCGCACCAGTCAGCTAACAAAGGCTAAAAATCATAGCCAATCAACATTGGTGCATTTATGAAGCGTAATTAGTGGCTACGCTTCTTAGCCAAACCGTTGTAGCACATTAAAACGATGCTACAACACGGTATATAAATAATGCTAACTTTCTATTTTTTTAACCAACTTCTTTAAGGCGGTGTATTCACCCCAATTTAATTGAAACCTTGTACTTAATTTTCCAACTATATCAACATCAAATCCTTCACCGTTTTTCCATTCAGTAACTTCTATAAAATCATTTTCACCAGCATTAAAGTCATACTTTTTCAAGTTACTAAACACCGCTTTTTTCTTGTACTTATCCATATTTTTAGTTTTAATTATTCGCACTATTCATATACTAACCGTTATATTTTTTCTTTGTTCTCATTAAAATTTAGTTAAACATTCTACTTATACTCCCTTAAATCCTTATTCTCTTTCTTTAACCTTTCGATATCATCTACCATTATACCATAGTTTTTATTTAGTAAACTAAAAGCATCAGATAGAGTTTTATTCTGTTTTGATAACTTACTGTTTTCTTCTTTTAAAATAATTATCTCAACAACTAATCTGTTAATTCTTTCTTCTTTATCTTCCATAATTATATTTAGTTTTTAGTTTAATACTTAGCTTGTTTTAATTCCTCTATTTACCTAAAAACTCCTTAGCAAGCATTATATTAGCGTGATAAGTATCTTCTACTCCTTTTCCAATGACCAGCTTACTTACCTTGTAGCACTTATGGTTAGTGTATATGCTTTTCTCTACCCTGACGAATTTTCCAGACTTATCTAGATCATCATTAAGAACTACAGCTTCTTCATTCTTCTTTTTAGCCTTTAATGCCTGAACCGGTAATTTATTCTCCGAAATATTTGACGCAGCCTCTAATATGTTTTCGCAATGCCGCTTAAATGGGATATCCATTTTTACTGATTGTAGTAATAAACTTCTCTTTGTCTCCAAAGTCATTCCTATCGATTTGTTGTACTTTTCACTCATGATCTAATATGTATAAATTGTCTCTATTAAAACACAAACATACATATAATATTGTATTATATTATTTTTTTATTTAATTATTTTAATAATACTATATTTTAATAATATAAAGAAGAGGCCTAAAAAAAAATTTGAGATTTTTAAATAACAAGCCTAAAAAAAATACTGTAAACGGGTGAGGAGTGGGCTATGTTGCAGATCGAGGGGGGGTGATCCGAAAAGGGAAACCGAAATCTGTAAGGGTAGTGGGCTGCGTTTCCTTGTTTTTAGTGTTGAAGTCAATGTTTCCGCTATGTACTATTTTTGTCTATTAATAGAACTAAGTTGGCGTAACTCATTGATAGTTAGCGCAATGCATCATATATAATTCGCATGATTCATTTTTAATTGAGGCAAAACGATTTTAGCTCACCTACTATGTAGCATAATTTTAATACAGTGTAATCAAAAATAGTTTTGTATATCAATGCTCACGGCATAGCCATTTTCGGGGCGTTTCCTTCCTTTCTCTTCCTTTCTTTTACCCTTCCCCTTCATTCTTATACGCCTTACCTCTTATACTGTATATATATCTGCTGTCTTGCTTTGTTAGTCCCTTATCCTTTTATAGTAATGGTATTATTCTCTAATACCCGAACGGCTTAATTCATTTGCTTATATCTCGGATCTTATAATATCTATTTGTGCGCACTTTTACACCGTATTTTTAACTAGTGAAACGCCTATTTTTGCTGATGTAGTCGAAAATATCAATTATTTCATGTTCTATTTTTAAAAATTATTTATCTGAGCCTCAGCACTTTAACACATAATGCTTAAAAGTTTTTTATGTTTTGTTTGGAAATATGTTTTCGTTTGTCGTATATTTGTGGTGTGATTCGGATAAAGCAACGACACTTAGTTTAGTTTACTTCCTTACACGCTCAAGACAGACAACGTACGAAGGTACGGCAAAACGGGGACACTGAGGCAATAACAAGTTCTTTGACATATTGAAAGACCAAAATGTAACTTAATAAAGATTTATTTATTGAGTAATATATAAAAACTGCCTTATAACAGCATAAACTGTTTAAAGGAAGCTACTAAAAGTGATGGGTTAGAGTAGTAATGAGGCTGAAATGCTTCACGATGTGTTTACAATTTCGCATTAAAAAGACAAAAATTAGCCTAAATGTGTTAGTATTTAGGATTAAAACCGCTAACTTTTTACATACTTTCTTTGAACTTAAGATGTTGTTTATGTTCGTTACATACAAAGAGAGCAATTATAATCTAATACCCGAAAGGGCTAATTAAAACGTAGAAATTATGACACTATTAATCACATTAACAGCAAAAAAGAGTCTAACGAGTTTACATGTATTTTTACTAACTCAATTGGATGCTATAGTAATATTAACATTAATTAACGTACTTTAACAATTATAAATTATGCAGGATTCAGTAACAATAACAATACTAGATGAAATTTTACAATTCGAAATTGCATTTCACTTAACAATTTACTCAAAAATATACAACTAAAAATTTATAGATTATGGAATTATTAAACTTTTACCAAAAAACATCCTTGACGGAACAAATAGCAATTGCCATCCAACGAGGCGAGAAAACCTACAAAATAGGAAGTAAGAAATTCGAATTACCACAATTACAGACAGCCGGAACAATTACACAAGGGCAAAGTTATGCGAGGTTAAAAGCTACTCAAGTAGTGAAGGAATACGAAGCTTTCATTGAAGAGAGAAGTTAAAATAATAGGGCAATTCAACTAGGTATTTTATACCCATAAAAGTTTTGCTTTTAATACCCAACTAAACAAATTAATCTTATTAGCTATGAATTACAAAGATAAAGCATATAAATTCCCTTTCAGAAATAGGGAGTTGTCACGTACTCAAGTGAAAAATAATATCTTAGAGGTGTTAAACGAAGCTAGTAATGAGACTTATGCCGGTGGCTTAAATTGGTATTCAGATGCATACAATTTTGCTCAAGATTTATCAAAAAAGAGCGAATACAATATTGCTCAAGTTGTTGGTGTAATTGCTGCTTTGAGTCCAATGAAGGCTTGGGAACAAAACAAAAAACTTGCAAAGGAATTTATTTTAGACGGTAAAAGAGCCGGAACATTTAAGAACTTAGTGGGTAAAGCTAATGACATATTGAATTTAGGCGCTCATTCTGATAAAATTGAGGATGAAGTTGTGAAAGTTTTGAACGGTCAAAAAATAGTTAACTTCTTTTTGAATATCTACCATCCAAACAAAGATGTGGCTGTCACAATAGATAGGCACGCCATTGGAATAGCTTTGCTAGGCAGTAAGAGGATTAAATTAGAAAAGGAAGAGCTAACCGTTACTGCAAAACAATTTGAGTTCTTAGTACACTGCTACAAGTGGGCTTCTGCTGAAAAAAGCATGAGTGCAATACAGTTACAAGCTATTACATGGGAACATTTTAGACAATTAAAGTATTAATATTAATCTAATACCCGAACGGGTAAATTAAAACGTAGAAATTATGAATGAAAAAATTTATGTAATATTGGGTGTCTCAGACATTAGACTCGCCAAAAAAGAGGCAGAAAAATTACCAAAATACATCACTGCCGTTAACGATAAGGGCGAAACCCTTGCTGAATCTGAAATATACCATATAGGCTATGAAGATGAAGACGGTAACGAATGTGATGAAGATGGAAATATACTTTAAACAAAAATCTTAAAACGTAGAAATTATGAAAGGAATAACAATAAAATACATCGAAAATCATTTCAACAAGAAAGGATACGAACCAAAACATTCATTTAAAAGGCTAAAGCAAGCTTGTAATGAATTATCTAAAGAGACAAACATAAAAGCTACAGACCTTTTGCATTTGCTAATTGAAAATAGACCAATAGAAGGCGCTTATACCCATAGTTATGGGTTCCATACTAGCAATGGAAGAGAATTAATTGAGACACTGCAAAGCTATTACTATAATCATTAAAAAATTAGAAATTATGAAGAAAGCATTAAGCCATGAAAAATATATAAAAATTGAAGTAGATAACCTTAAGTTGTGTTCGCTACTGTTAATTAATGTAGTTAAATTCTTAAACAAGAATAGGTTTCATATTGAAATTGGAACGGCTGAAGACCCTGATAAAGAAAGAAAGGAAAGGTCTGTTCTTGTTGCTGAATTTTATGATGATAAAATAATATTACTGGCTCAAGAAGATAGGCATGATAATGTTATTTTTGAAGAGGAAACTTTTCACTTCTCAGATTATACATCATACCCAACAGAGCATGGGTCAATCTCCTTAGCAATGTTAGAGGCACTAGCAAGTAAAGGATTTGAAGTAGAAAGAGATCCAGACCATAAATTGTTTGACTCAATGGGATACCATAAAGAATACCTAACACAGTTACTGCATGATGCAGAGTATGAGGTAAAAGAAAAAGACTTCGAAGGGCTAGGAGGCTCTTACGAATCAATTGAAGAGGTTGTGAAATACTTACAAGAGGCTGAAAAAATAAATAAATTAATTGAATCTTTAAAACCAATAGTATCATGAATTTATACGACACAGAACAATTAAACGGAAACAGAAGTTTTTCGGGGGTAATTAACACGGAAGTGAAAGGAAACGTGACAGTTACGGACGCCTTCGGGGAAGAGGCA
>TARA_R110000803_G_scaffold205530_4_pt1 | contig 20136 bp, 20 predicted proteins | sample TARA_R110000803 | Tara Oceans TARA_R110000803 (sample SAMEA4397772) | marine metagenome | biome: Polar Biome; feature: [SRF] surface water layer (ENVO:00010504); material: water (ENVO:00002006), including particulate matter (ENVO:01000060) such as... | depth 5 m | reverse complement strand
GTGCCGTGGCCTCTTATACTCAGCTTTCTTGTGGCCAGCTTGGTTGTAACGTCCTGTCCGACAACCACGCAGGTTACGCTGCCACTGGTCATCTCGATGTGGCCTTCATCAATGACAGCATCAACCGCCCAGAAGGTTCGCTCCTGGTGGGATACTACTGACGACTTGTGATTCGGGGGAACGCCAAACCTTCGGGCATTCAGCTTGCCTCGGGCAGTCAGGACTGGCAGTGCTGTCCTTGCAGCCAGGGCATCGTCCAGGAAGCTGCTGGTGGCCGTGGTGTCCGTGTTGTTGGCAATCGTCGCATCGAGGTAGAGCGTCGTTGTCTGCCCTGCTGTGGTCCTCCAGATCTGGCGCTGCGTGACTCGCCCATCGGTCGACACAGGGATGCTTGAATACGAAACCAAGGCATCGCTGGCCGCAGTGAAGGTCGACAGGTCGGAGATGTTTCCAGGTTGGCTCTCGTCGTCGAGGAACCTTACCGCATATCCGTACAGACCGGTGATCGTGCTTGTTCCACTCAGGGCAGCCGCACAAGTGTCAGCTGCCGGGATTCCTGCATTCTCCAGGCCCGAGGTAATGCCATCCCATCGCTGGGGCTGATCCAGGCCATTGACGACAATTGTTTCGCCAGTTGCCGCATGCGAGAACGTCAGCGGCATCTCTTTGCTTAGGTTTGATTTGAGTGTGTCGGTCATTATTGGAAGTTCTTCAGGAGTTCTTGAAGAATGGTTTCTGCTTGTGCGTTGGAAGGATTGGCAGGGATTACATTGTTTGCATCAAAGGCGACATATGCGTCGTGCTTTATCCTGCCCCCGGTTGCTTGTCCACCTGGGTACTTCAGTGCATCGTACCCCATGTCAGTAAGAATTCGATTTGGTGATCCCTCTTTTCCTGACGCATACTCAATCGCCCGATAGACATCTCCGAGGTTCTCTCCCTTGTTAGCTGAACCAAGTCGTTGGTCGGAAAGAGCATTGTACCATTCAGTTAACTGCTGGTAGTCGCTGTCTCCAGGCTGGGAATTGTCGAGTGTTTTTCCTATCCTGTCTATTGTCTTTTCTGGATTGATGCGACCTGTCTGAAGATTTGTCTCGGGGTCCGTGTATCTCCACAGTAAGCCAGGACGCTGCTTCTCCATGTCCTTGATCGCCCTAGCGCCACCGTGAGTTGCAGAAAGGATTTTTTCTTCAGGAGATCCGAACCTTGATTTAAGGGTCATGTCCTGAAGCTCGGGAAGTGAGTCGGACAGATTTGCCTCTGTGTCGAACATCTTCTTGGAAAGCAGATGCTGAAGTCTTACGTTTGAATTTGGAGGAATGTATGCTTTTGAAAACATATCCGATATTTCAGCATCATCGTACCTGTCGTTTCTGAAAAAATTCAGAAGTTCTGAGTCAGATAGTGATTCAACCTTTTCGAAGTCTGCCGTGGATGCACCAACTGTCGGCATTAAATCTTCTAGGTAATAATCCCGCAATTGCCCGATCTCTTCGGGAGCCAGTCGCCCTGCGTCGTAAGACCCTCCTCTGTCAAATGCGTTCATTGCGTAAGTGCTACTGATGTCATTACTGTTGGTCAGGTACGCATCACCCTTTCCCCATAAATTTCCCCCAGCGCCAGAGCCAGCGCGAGCAGGATCGAACTGATCAAACACAGCACCTGTTCCATGCGTTAGCAGCTCTGGCTCGCCAGCCGCATTCTTGATCCCATGTTCCTGCAGGACATCGTACAGATCGGCATGAGCCTTGGACGACTTGCCGTACTGCGGTCGCATCATGTGCTGACCGGTTTGCATTCCCTTAGCCATCGGGAACACTTCTCGGGCAGTCGCGGCCAGGGCATCAGGACCAACGGCCTTGGCTGTCTTCATTGCAGCCTGACCACCCTTGAATGCTCCGAAGACAGGTCCAGCCAAGGCAAGAGGGTCGATCAGCATCTCAGCACCAAAGCCTGCTGCATCTCCCCAGTCGAGCCCTTCTTCATTCTCGCTCAGGAGGTTCCAGTTCTCCAGCATCTCTCGACCAGACAAACGCTCCCCGAATTCGCCACCCAGGGCTCCTCTCGCGAGCGCACCGGGAGTATCGAGCGCGTACATGGCTCCATTCGCCAAGTCTGCTAGTGTGTCGTAGAGGCTCACAGCGTTGGATTCCTTCCACTAACCAATTTACCGCTCATTGCAGGCTCCTCAGAAGTTCCTGGAGGGTAGTTTTGCCCTGCTGGTTGACTTGAGGGGGGGTTCCTGGTGGTGGGAACACTCCGTCTGGCATATTCTGGAAGATACTTTCCGTCCTGGGCCAATTCGTTGAGTTGTACCCAGACGACATTCCGGTAGTGCCGTCTGGTTTTGTATATTCGTAACGTATGACTGGTGGTTTATTGAGAAGATTCCCTGTTGGAACCTTCATATCAATGTCGCCGCTGAATCCAGGTTTTGGTGGATCAGGAAATGGATTGTCTCTAAAGTCTGGTGCATACCCTACTGAATTGATTCTGCTAATGTCTGTTCCATAGCCGGACCCCATTCCTATTGGTGCGCGTAGCAGCCTTTGCATCATTTCGATACCTGTGGGATTCATAGTGCCGGATTCCTTCCACTAACCAATTTGCCGCTCTCTGTCTGATACAGAAGATGCTCGGCAAGACCAATATCAAAACCCTCAAGCGACAGTGCGTGACCGTCTGCATCTCCACCCGTAAGGATGTCGAATGATTCTGTTGAATGGTAGGTTACGGCGGAAATGATCCATTGGTACAAAATCATGTACCGACCTGCTGAGTAACTGCTGCCGAGGAAGTGAGATTTGTCGAACAGCTTCTTCGTCAAGTCCTTTGAACCAAGACTGACCGTTTCAACTGCACTGCCAGAGGCATCGTAGATCTTTGCGACCGGTGTGCTGTCGGGAGTAGTAGGCACAAGGGCAGGGGTCACACTGTCCAGAGACAGAGGGATCGAGTCGCCCAGTATGTGTCGGCCGAGGTAGCTCATTAGGTCACCAGGAATGTCATCTTCTGTTGTCGGTTCGCAGCACTGATCGCCCAGGAAAACAAGATTGTGTAGGTCTTGCCAGCTGCAAATGAACTGGCTGCCTGGATCACTTGGCTAATGTAGTAGGCTCCAGTGACAGCAGACAGGGTCGTCACCGTTCCTGTGACCAGGGCGCTGCCGAAGTCTGTCTCGTAGATGCTGTACGTTGGCAGCGAGTCTGCGTCCGTTGGGACATCGCTAGCGTTCACGGTGAGCATTAGTGCCGCTAACGTGCCTTCAAGATCAACCGGTCCATGGTACATGTTAATTCTCGAATGTTAGAACTTGCATTCCCTTGCGAACTTTCAATTCGCTAGGGGTTACGCAGGTCGCGTTGACTTGAATCTGTGCGCCGCCCTCGGCTGCATCGTGGCTATCAATGTTCGTCTGCAGGCCAGGGAAGTCCCTGATCTCGACTGGTCGTCTAACGTCCCTTTGCATGATCAGCCCTCGCTACTGCTGTAAGGTAAGTCTGCAATACGACGACCGTAAGCACCACCGTCGCCAGAGAATCTGGGAACCTTGCTGCTGTTCGCTGCACCCGCCGCATCGCTGAGAGCCATGTCGTAAAGAGCCTTCAGCTGACTGACGTTCTTCACCTTTCGGTTGACTCCCATCTGGTACTCGCAACAGCGAAGGAATGCTTCGGTCATTGCGGGATCGATGTCGATGGGGTCGGAGATGACGTACTTGACTCCCGTGCTGATGTCTGTGGTCAGTGCGCTCTCGATAGTAAACGAGGTCGTGCTGGTGAATGTCTTGAGGACTTGCTCTTGATCGTAAGGATACGGGCCGTGCAGTGGACCTGGAACCTGACCGGCAGTATCACCGAATCGGATGATCGATCCAGACATGCCAGTCGCCATCAGCGTACTGACACCAGTCACGGTCGCGCCGCTGGTGGTAACCGTGCCGACTGTCTCGCGGTTCTCATGGCCACTGTAGCGAAGCTCTCTCGGCCTGCGATGGTAGTAGAAGTCTAGAGTCTCGGCCGTATCGACCGTAGGGTAGACCATCAGGATCTTTCGGAATCGATTCCTCGGATCTCCTGTGATTGCCCAGATGTAAGGCTTGCCTGTCGAGTCATCGTTGCGGAGTCGATACAGGAATTCCCTGGGCTCCACATGACGCATCTGCCACGCATCTTCCAGGTACTGGACATCACAAGACTGGAAGTCGGCTGGCAGAGTGTAAGCGTACTTGAAGATACTGAACGTGGTCAGAGCCGCAACATCCTTAGTGAAGTTGAGCGTTTCATCGAGAGTCAGGACTGTGCTTGATTCTCTGGTGGCAATCCGGCTAGTGACGTTGCCTGCTCGTATTGAACCAGTTGCTGCCCATGTCGGTGCGACTCCAGTGAGCGTAACTTCTCGCTCGTTGCTGCCTCCCGTGTGATCGTAGGTGATCGTTCCCGTGCTGTAGTTCGCCACCAGGGGAATACGGTGATGCTCATTCAGGTAGTCCCAGCTGCGGTACTGGGTGACTTCCCGATAGGCAGAAGCGACGGCCGTGCGGATGCTGATCTCAGAGGCACTCTGGACGTTCGCCCAGGACTTCAGGTGATCGATAGCATCTCGGAATGTTAAGCTGTATGACATATCAGTCGGTCGCCTTGGGACTCAGGGAAGCTCTTGCCTTGTCCTTTGCCGCATTCAATTCCTTGACGCTCACCTTGTCTGCACCATCGTTCACCAGCGACATGACTGCTCTCTCTTCAACGATGTCGTCTGCAATGTATCTTTCGCTGTTGGGCTCTGCGTCCATTCTTGTCTTTATGTTGATCAGACCCTTAGCACCCATTCCGGTTTCATGGCATCGCTTCTTGTACTCGGCGCGATAGTTGGAAGGGTCGATGTAAGCCTTAACGTCGGCCTGCTCTTGCGCGAGCCCACCGCAGTACATCATTCCCGTTGTGTTCACTCCTGCCGCCTTGGCCTTCGCTGCGTACATCTTCTTCATGTCCTCACTCATCTCGGGAGGATAAGGATCGGATGCATTCTTGCCGACCATCACCGAGTCGGTCTGGGTTCCAGGGAATTGACCTGATTCGCAGATCTCCTTGCACCCATCTCGGTCGCTGGGAACCAGATCCTGATACCCCTTGACCGGATCAATTCTTCCGATGATTACGCCTCGCATTACATCATTCCTTGAGGAGGTTGTTCTTGTGGTGGACCTTGCTGCTGTTCTTCTTGTGGTTCTTCTTCCTGCTGACCCTGCATCTGCATCATGGCAATCTGCTCGGTCATGTCAGGGAATAGACCCTGCTCGACGTTGTTCCATTCATTCGCTTCGAAGTACTTCCGGAGAACGTAATTGACCTGCTGGGGCCTGCCAGTCTGCATGTAGATCGGCATCGCCTGGGGGAGGATCACATTCAGTGCCTCGGTCGCTTTGTCGATCTCCGCGCTCTTGTTTGGCTTCCGGCCAGACCCAGACTCCACGTTGAAGGAGAACTCCGCAGCCAAGTCGGTAAGATCCATCTCGCCAACGAGCTGCTCGTACATATTTGTGTAGTACGGGATTTCCGATGGAACCTCGTATTCACCAGACTGCTGGGGATTGGGATCGTATCGCTCTGCAAACATCGGAGCAATGTCCTGAGTGTCTGCATGGTAGTTGAATGCCAGGATCTCTTTCTTGGCAATAACCGATGCCCAGTCCTCGGTAGCATTGGCCATGTCGTCCGGACGAACAGAGACATTGGAATCTCTGATCTCCGCTTCTTTGGCACTCCGCATCTGACGGTCGCCACCCAGCCCGTAGGCTAGCTCCGTCAGTCCGGTTCGCTTCTCGAAACTTCTCTCGACTGCAGCAACAACATCCCAGATGCTGCTGTTGATGGGAGGATGCTGCTGGAACTGAACGTAATCGGATACGGTTTTCCCACCTGCCAGCTGCAATCCCAGCAAGGTCAGGTCAGGTCCGTTCAGCAGGCCTTCTCTGATGTCGTCTTCGACAGCCTTGTCTACGATAATGAAGTCGCGAGAGATGTTCTTGATCTTGCCTACCAGGAATGAATAGATCCAGTTCAGTGCCTTCAGTTCGCCCATGGCTGGCGTAATGTGAGCCATCGGCCAGCTCTTCTTGGGAACGTGGTGGAAGTCCAGTTCGCTACACGGCCAGGGGTTTGCTTCGTCAGTGTAGAACGGAGTAGGCCACTCGACGCGATGCTTGATCTCCTCCATCGGAAGTTCGCCATCTTCGCCTGGAACGAATAGGCTTGGTGGCAAGTTGGCTGGATATTCCATGCCATCGGCAATTACGATGTAGCATTCCTGACCGAGCATGTCGGTCGCTTCTTTGAGTTCTTTGGGAACCCCAGAGAGCCTGCCGCCAAGACCCATCCTGGAATAGATCTCATGGTAAGTGATGACATCGTAGCTCTGTCCGGTCTTTCTTTTGTGAGCCCCGTTGTCTCCAGTCTCGACATCGGCAGACGATTCCGTTGACTCCCGATGCCCTCTAATTTCTTTCGGGTCGAGGCCAAACATCTCTGCGAATTCATCGACCGACTTGGTCCTCTCTCGACTGATCCACTTAGCGTCTACCATGCGATCAACGTCTGGGTCGGTCTGAAGGTAATCGACCGAGTCGTTTGTGCTGATCGACACAAGACCCTTCGGACCTTGCTTGACCTCGGTCCACATGACACCTCGGCCTTTGATCAGTGCTTCCACCATTCCGGCGCGAGACTCAACCTTCAGGTTACTGGCAGCAGGAAACTGATTGGAGACATGCTCCATCAGCTTGGCCTTGATCTCAGCCTTGGCCTTCTTCTGAGTGAAGTCGGGAACCATCGTCATCGGGTCAAACTGGAAGTCCATCTGACCAGCCATCTGTGCATTCTGGGTTGCCATCATGGCAGCCTGCTGCATCTGCTCAGGAGTGATCAGGCCGAGCATTAGCTCAGGGCTGATTTCACACATCTTGGGTGTGACGTTCCTGGTCGGATTGCGATGGTACAGAACCGGAACGTAAAGCTGGACAAGTTCGGCAACCTTGTTGACCGACATACGGAACGTCGGCTTCCTGACACCTTCGACAACAAAGGTCTTTCCGCTGTCACCCTCGTAGAGAAAATCGTAGGGGCCAGTGTAGAACCGCATCGCCTCTTCGGCAGCTTTGCCAAACTCTTTCCACTTCTGCTCCCGAGCCTTGGTTATCTTAGCAGCCCAGGTCTTTGCAATCGTGTTCAAGGCTTCCATCAGACGGCAGCTTCCTCAGAAGGCTGGGTCGATTTCTTGGCCGTCTTGTTAGTGGAGGGACGACCGCGACCACGTTTGGGTTTGTCGGAGGACTGTTCTGCTTCATCCGTGGAGGATTCTTCGTCGCCTTCTTCGTGGCCGGATAGGTCGTCCAGAATCCTGGACATCTTCTCTAGCCGCGCGTACTGCTCGGTAACCTTCCATACCCCGATTCCCTCTTGGGCAGCAATCGAGATCCGCTCGGGCTCGTTCCACCAGGGATCGTTCTTGTGCTTACATCCGTCTGATATTCGCACACCGTGTTTGTGGAAAATGTGGCAGACGATATTCGATTCGCCTTCGGTGTTTCCCTGGGTAACAATAGCAGGAAACCACTGCCTTCCGCTAGGGGATTCAGATACTAGCACTGTTTCACCGACTTTTACAACGGGAGTGTCCATGTGTTCTTCCTTCAGGATAACGGGCCAAATGTCATGCCCTGGTTCTTGGGCTTTAATCGATCTCTTGCTGCTTTCCGCTTCTTGTACGTTTCCATGCTGGTTTTCTTCTTCTTGGCTTCTACTGGAAGTTCCCAGTAAAGACCGCTATCTGTCCGGCCTTTGTAGTCATCGAAGTAGGCCGCGAGGTACTCTAGGCAATCTACTAGATCGTGCGTGATCTTGTCGTCGCGCTTGCCAGGATTCCTCTTGTCGTAGTACCTGCTCTCGACCTGCTTGCAGAGCTTCGGACACTTCCCGAGGTGGACTCGCAGGATCGTCTTGCCCTTGCCAACCGGCTGTATCCATCGCTTCAGCGACAGCTCTCGGCCGCGAACCTGATCGCTTCCCCAGACGAAGTTGCTGCCTGATACTCTGCTCTGAACTCCTAGTGCAGCAAGCTCCTCTGAGTAGTGATCGGCAATGGTGTCGGAGTGACCCATGGCCGTCTGTCGACCACCGCGATAATCAATGATGAACACTTCGAACTTGTTCTTGCCAGTCTCTTCGTTGACTGCTGCGGCAACATCCTTGGCCGTCTTGTTCTGTAAGTGCATCTCGCGATAGAGGTGGATCGATTCTGCCTCTGGGGAAACTGCTGCGAACAGCGCAGCCTGATACCTTGCTCCAGGATCAACGACCATGATTCGCATCCAGTCGTCTGGAACTTCAAAGGGCTCGATTCCCAGCATGTCCATCGACCACTCTGAATAAACCATTCGTCCGGCGATGGCATACTTACCGAAGTAGCGAACATCCAATTCGTCTGGATCGTCTTTCAGGTCGTTATACAGTTCCTTCTTTGCTGCCAGGGGGATGTACGGGTTCTCATCAAGCAGTAGGCTGAACTCCTCAACGCTGGCATCACCTGAGAGTACTCTACGATGCAGGTCGAAGTATTCCGGTGTGCTGGCCTGGGGAGTGTACGAGGCAATCATGATGCCGTGTCGCTTCAGCAGACGAGCCTTGGACTCTGTGATCCAGCTCTTGTTCTCCAGCTCTTCGTCGCAGTGAAACAGATCAAGATCGATACCCTGCCGAGGACTTCCCTTCGACGTATGGAACATTGCCTCGGAGCCATTCTTGAGTGTGACCAGCCTGGGGATGTTTAGGTTCATCTTGTCCCAGGCTATGTTCTTAATCTCTTGCGGGGGAACCAACGGTGGCGAGGGCATCCATTTGTCTCTGCGCTCAAGATCGACTTCTGCAATTCCTTCTGCAGTGTTCGGGTCTGCCCTTACGACTCGCCACTCTCCTGTGATTTCATCAGGCACGATGTCGAATGCTCCAGGCCACCATAGCTTGCGCCACATGACCTGACCGATGTGATCACCGTCTTTACCGCATGCCAGGATTCTCAGGTTGTTCTTGGCTCGCTTCTCGTAGGGATCGATGCCTCTCCAGATACGGGCAAACTCCGCTTCTGCCGTAGTGGTCTTGCCAGCTTGGTTCGATCCCGAGAGAAGTCGAATGTGAACTTTGGATGCATGGAACGCTCTAGCTGAATCCGAGATAGGAACATAGAGGTGCAGTGCATCTTTGAGTCTCTCCGAGTAGGCGAAGATCAGATTCATTGCGATCCGGCATAGCTTCCCCATGGGAACTTCGGCACTTCCCTTGGGGACTCGGACCTTGGTCTTGGTTCTTTCAGCCAGAAGCTCAATCGCCTGACCGGCATTGAACTCTTCTTCCAGTGGGTGCTGGGTTGTGATCGGGTTATTTTCCAAGTGTTTTCCCACCGATCTGCTTCAGCAAGCCTCCTAGTGCTGCTTCCATTTCTTCCATGCTGGCATCTTCACCGATCTCTTTGTTCGGTGTCAGGGCAGCAGCATCGTTATGCAGGGACAGCATGGCAATCGCCATTCGAACCTGATTCGCACTTCCATCATCGCATGAGTTGAATACCAGCTTCAGCATCTTAGAGAACCCTGTCGGTCCTCCAAACTGCGATACTACTGACTCCCATAGAGAAACAACATCTGCCTCAGAATCACTCTGGGACATGATCTCGTTCAAAAATTTCTCTGGTGACTTTGCTGTCTTTGCCAATGTTACTGACCGCTGGTGGCCATCCTCCGCATGCGTGGAACTTGTCGTCAAACTCTTCCCTGGTCAGCCATCCCTTGCCGTTGCACATGCAGTTGGTTCTCTTTGAACCAAAGTCTATGCACCTCGGACACGGGACGAATGGCAGTGAATCGTGAATGCTTCTTACTGCAAATCCAACGACCGTGTAGATGACTTCCCAGTCAATCTCTGTTGTTGCAAGCTCGGTCGTCAAACTCTTATGCACACTGCGAACTGCAGAGTACATATCTTTAGTGAGTTCGCGAGTGTTATCGGCGTGTTCCCATGTCCTGTCCAGGAACGAGGGTCTGCTGTTTTGTAAATGCTCGATGACATGTAATGTCATTTAATCCCCTCAAGGTATCGAACCTCTTGTTCCTCTTCGTCTTTTCGATGATCAGATCATCAGGGCGATCAACGCGAGTCATCTTCCAGTGGGCAGCCCAGGAGTACCAGTTGCACCATACCGGAACGCCGTTCTCGTTGCAGTTGTTGCAGAAGTACGAATCCTGTGTCGTCCAGACAGTCTCCTTGAGCGGGGACTTGTACATGTCATCGAACCAGGGAACCTTGACTTTTTCGAATACCTTCATGTCGATCAGGATCAGGCCGGTTCCAATCAGCGCGACTCGCTCGATCTGCCCCCTTCGATCCCTCGCCTCTGACTGCGAGATTCGCCGTATGCCGCCCTTGACGTTGGTGGGCTCAAACACATTGCACTTGAACTCAGGAGGGCCAGAGAGGGCCGGTGCGGCAATCACACCTGGGGTTCCAGCCGGGAATCCATGGTGGCCAGCATAAAGCTGCTCCAGGAACTCAAACGAGCTGGTAAAGAATGGCCGGTAGTTTGGGCCATTATGCTCTACGTCAGGACACATGTCCGGATCGACCATGAGCAGATAGTCTGCTTCGATGTCGATGGCCTTCTTGACGATCCAGTTCCGCGCCTCCAGGATTCTGTTCTTCTGGGGGCAGATATGGTCGGCCGCATCGAATGACTCCAGTTGACAAGCATCAACGGAAGTCATGGCAACGTAAGTGCCGCAGTCGGGATGTTCGTAACCGCCGCCTACGGGACGCGCAATAGCAAGCTTCAGATTCTTTCGCATGGAGGTTCCTGTGGAGGTCGTTGTGGAGGTTATGAAAAGTGACGCGCCGCACAAGTGCAGCGCGCCACTCGCCAAGAAAACAGTCTAGAAGTTGCTGGCGAACTTCCGGCCTACCCAGACCAGGAGATCGCTGTTGGTGTTGGTGGTGATATTGGCAACGTCCGCAACGCCAATAACGTGATCGTTCGCTGCGGCAGTCTCGACTTGACCGGACGCATCGAACGTAAGGGGGACTCCACCGGTAATCGTCGCGGACACCGAATCCAACGCAGTCTTGATATGCACAGGGCCATCAAGCACAGCGTAGAAGATGTCGTTGGGTACGATGGTATAGCTGTCGCCATAGGCATCGTCGATTGCCAGCCCGTAAAGACCCTGCGAGGCAACGTAATCCTCGCAGATGCGGTGCAGGTTCTTTGCCACCAAGGGATCAAAGCGAATGCCCTTGCCGGTGCTGAGGTTTCCGGACGACCCATTGCGAATTGCAATGAGAGTCATCTCGGACGAAACGGAATGGCCATGACCACCGTGGTCATTCTTTACCGTGAATTCCTGACCAAGGATATGGTCAGTACCAGTCGACGTAGCGCGGTTGGTGTCACCGTCGAAGTATGTGGCCCCGCGCTCGAAAGGAAGGTTCTTGTTCATAGGATTTCTCCTTTGTAATGAGCTGTAAAAAGCAGACAGACGATCAGATCGTTAGATCAATCGCTTACCCACTTAACGAGGTTTCGAGGGTTCAACTTCATTTGACCCCAGAACTCGACCAAGTATCTCCAGGTGAGATTCTCGATTGAGTAATCGATGGGTGCGGGATTGAACAGCTGGCTTTCCAGGCAGCACAATTCCATCATATCGATGGCCAAGCCGTAACCGTGGGCATAGCCATCTTCAGCGTCGACACCCTGTTCCCAGGTAACATCGACGTTTTCGAAGTTAGTGACACTGCCGAAGCCGAGCTTGACGAGCAGCGAGTTGCTGCCGCTTCGTTCGGTGACAATTCGTTCGCGAGAATCCAGCTTGTCGGCAAACTGGTTATACGACTCGCGGGTGAGCATCGCCATGTCGAGCGATTCGGTGGTTCGCTCTGCAGCGAAGATACCGTAACGCAATGCCTCGACACAGGTGTTGGGCCAAGTCTTCGTGCTGGCCTGCCACCCTGATCCAGTCGGATCAACGATGATCGGGGAATTCCACTCGTAATGAGCATCCCCATCACCTTCGGGCCATGAACCACCAGTCGGCGGGGTCCATGTTCCGACAACACCGATGGCCGTCGAATGGCCAGCGTAGGTGTCAGAAGGAGTGAAACCTTTTCCGGCAGTCAGGGCAGCGCCCTTGCCGAGTGCGGTTTCAAGACCGGAGATCCGATCTTCCTGGCCAGCCGTACTCGCGTCCTTGTACAGCTCCAGGGCAAACCCGTCTTTCATGTCGTCCTTCAGACGCTCCATGATCAGGCTGGACTGCTTGAGGATTGCGGACTTCCCGCGATTCATCAAGCGTTCCTTCTTGCCCTGCGCGTCTTCGACGGCATAGCCAACCCACGGCAACACGCTGTTCTTGTCCTTCAACTTTCGAATGAAGGAGAGATCAACGACATCCCCGATGGGAGTCAGACCGGTTCGCTTGTAGCGGGTCGGCCACTTGAGTTCGTCGCCATCTTCGTTGTATGTGATGCGACCTTTTTCCTGCAGCAGGGCCGTAAGACGACGCTTACGCAGGACGTTTTGCTCTTCCTTGCGGAAGAACTTTGCGTGTGTCGAGTGGACTACACGCGAGAATTCATTTGATTGGCCAAAGGTGTTAGCCATAGCTCACCTCCACGGAGAGTGTTGTTTTTATTGGAAAACTATGCGTGGAGGCATATATGGAGAGCTTGCGTGGAGGAATTCGGGGACTCCGGTTTCGGGGCTCACTAAGTGAGTTGTCCTTCTACCGCAGCCTCCAGAATAGCCAGTCCTCCACAGTCCGGCTGAACTGATTCTACATGTCCATATCCGAGGTGGCTCGCTTCAGCGCTTGGTAGAGGCTTTCGCCATCTTCAAACTCGGCTTCATTGGAAGACCCCCTGGAGGATCTTATGTCTGCCGAACGCTGTGCCGTCTTCGGTGGACGCTTCTTTTTCTTTCGTGTCGTCGGAGCTTCTCGATCCTGGCCGAGGCCTTGGATCTTTGACATCCCATGTTCTATCGCAAATTGCTGATTACCGCCAGTCTGTTGCATCGCTTCGTTGAAATGATGCGTGAAGGCTTGGCCGAGTTGGCTGGGTCGATTCCCCGATTCGTCCGCGAGCCAGCTGTAATTATCCCTGAACCACTGCTGGCCATCGTCGTTGGTCTTCTGCTCGGCAAGCTGATGCTGGAATCCCTGCTCGATCTCCTGTCGCGACTGGTCAAATATCCTTCTCGCGGCCTGTTCGACCAGTGGGCCAATCGCATCCTCGGGCGAGAAGATCAGCTGCCGGTTGCGTTTTTCTGCATATTCCTGGGCGATACGAAGCTTCTGTGGAATGGACGGATCGAACCCAGGCTTTGAAGCCACGACTGTTCCATTGTCGTCCCTCTCAACCTGATTGATCCAGTCTGGGTTGTACTCAGGCACTCCACCGCTGGCCTGCTGCTGTTGCCCTGGAGCCTGCTGCTGTCCCTGCTGCTGACCCTGGGAGTATCCCATCTGTGGAGCGTACTGTTGGAAGAATCCTGCAGGGTTTTCCCTGATGTTCTTCCCGAATTGTGCGTCGTCGTTCCTCTGTCCGATCAGGGATCTCTGATTGACAAAGGCCTGCAGTAGAGAATCATCGTCAGCGAATTGGTCTGTCAGATCAATTCCATACTGGTCTTTGATCCGCTGGACCGCTGCATTCTTGATTGCCTGCTGCTCCTCTTTTTCCTCTGCGGCAGGCTCCTCTTCCTCTGCTTCTTCTTCGCCGTCCTCTTCTTGATCACCCCCCTCCTCGGGTTCCTCTTCCGACTCTTCTTCTTCGGAAGATATGGGCTCTTCTTCGGCAGACTCTTCTTCTTCAAGTTCGGCAGATTCCTGTTCGATTTCCTGCTCGTCGTCTTCTAGGTCCAAGTCAGCTGTTGCCGCCTTGAGGTCTTCTTCTAAACCCATGGGAGGATTCCTGTGTAGAGGATTATGGAGGTTATTTGATTTATCGTTACCAGATCGAGTTTTCTATGTCAATGAAGCTTTCACTTCCACCGGCAGATTTTCTTGCGATTGGGGCTGTTTTTCCCGTGGTATCCCCGAGTCAATCGGCCGTGCAGAAACAGGTCCAGGGCTGACCCGATGTCGACAATGGGAGTTATCCTTTGGGTTTCAGACCAGAACCTGTAGATGATATTGCAGCTCGCCGGACCAGCAGCGACCAAGATCGGGCGAGTCTCTTTCCTTAGTTCGCCAATCAGGCCGTCGATATTCCAGTCGTTGTTCACGGCATTCTCAGGGACGGCGTAGTCGCATCCTGGAGCCGAGCCAACGATCGCGCATTCCTTGATCAAGTTGTTCTCTTCGACATATGCCGAGAAGAATTCGAAGTTTCCATTGACGAAGAGATTACTGAACGTGAGTCGCTCCACTGGCGTTGCTATGTTGTTGTTGTACCAAGAATGGGAATCGGAGTCACAGCATACACAGGAGATTCCTATAAAGTAATTCTCGTCCGAGTAAGTCAGGCTCCTCCAGATGTCCCTGGTGAACTTGCTCTCGATTGGAGGCACACTCCAGCCATCAGCAGATCCAACTTCTTTGCCTTCCAGGATAGCTCGCTCGCCATCAGCAAATCGAACAAGCGCAAAGGGTTCACCATCCAGGCCCGTCAGGACTTCCGCAAGATCGTGAATGAAGTCTCTCTTGAGTCGCATTACTGCTCAGGCACTCCGGTCTTCCAGCCGCGACCAACATAAGCATCGTGCGCCAGTTGCTTACTCTCGGCCTCTCCTGGCTTGGTGTAGAGCGCCTCCTGGTCGTGGCCCAGTTCCCCCTTCAAGCTTCCCCACTGAGATCGGTCGGTTGCTGGGTGCGGGGGAACCATGGTCGGTATGCCGATCTCCTGGCAGGAGTAAGACAGGTGGTAGTCTTCTCCGCAGGTATCGGTTCCTTCGCGGATCGTGCTAATGAACGGAAGAAGCCACGATCTCTTCAGGAACCACGCATGTCCGACAATGTCGACAAACTCGGCCTGCTCGTTTTGACTGCTCCAGCCAACGTATTCCCGTGGCTCTCTGGTTCCCTCGGGGAAGACTACGCCACCGCTGCCGAGCAGGGCTTCATTCTTGCCCATGCACTCCATGCAGTTCTTGAACCAGTTCAGGCCAGGGATCGTGTCGTCATCGAAGACGGCCACATACTCTGTCTTGAACAGGGAGAGGGCGAATGCGAACCGAGCCCAGACTCCCGTGTTCTCGCTACACCAGATGAAGTCCCCGTGACTGGAGAACTCCTTCATGTCCGGTGTCATGTCAGAGCCGTTGTGAAAGATGACGATTCTTTCAGCAGGCACTGATTGACTTCTAACTGCAGCAAGCTGTTCGTGGAGGTTCTCGGGCCGTCTGAACGAGGTCAGTAGACAGCCGATACTTGGCGTTTCCATTGTGGAGGATGTCCTTTTCTAGGCAGTGAAAGTAACAGCACCGCTGATCGCGATTTTACCGCTAGGCAAGATCACGCCAACGTAGAGGGTGTCTGTGGATGTGGCATCCGTAAAGTCGATGTCGATGTCGCCGTCAGCTTCGCTGGTGCAGCGGTACATCTGGTTGGCGACGATCTGAAGCAGCAGACCGTCAACGCCGATTGCGATACTGTCTAGGGTCGTGGCGCTCACAGAGATGCCTGCAGCGTCTGCGAATAGGATGATGTCGACCGCACAGACTTCGGCACAGTCAGCACCAGTCTCGTCGGTCAGCTGCATCGCCACGTTGACTAGGGATGTGTGGGGAGCCCCAACTACGAACGTGACCCCGAAGGCCCCGCCCTTGATTTTGTCCTTGACCGCAGTGTTGAGCGCGATCGCGGTGACGTTGGTCGCAATGTTCGTGACGTTAGTAGCAATGTTCGTGACGTTAGTAGCAATGTTCGTGACGTTAGTAGCGATGTTCGTAGTGTTGGTCGCATTGTTTGTGAAGTTGGCGTTGATGTCTCCGCAGATCTCTTGGGCAGCACTGCGATTACTGATGCCAGCGGCGAGCTTGTCGCATACGTTGTCGGCAATAGTCATAACTTACTCCCTTGAAATATAGTCTTCAATTGCCCGAACAATCTTCGTGGCAGCATTGCCGTCACCGAAGGGACATGGGCCAAGTAATTTGTAGTCTGGTGCTGGAGGATCGAGTGCCATTTCTATTTCCTCGCAGACATGATCAGCGTCTGTTCCTACCAGTTTTGCTACCCCATAGTCAATAGCTTCTGGCCGCTCAGTCTTATCCCGCATGATCAGGAGCTGCTTCTTGTAGTAGCAACATTCCTCCTGGACACCACCAGAATCAGATACGACCAGACGGCAGGAGTGAAGTAGCTTGAGAAACTGCGGGTATTCCATAGGTGAATGAATAATGAAGTTGTCGCCTACTGTGACAAATCCATCCAGCGCCAGCCTTGTTACTTCTGGGTTAGGGTGCAGCACCCAGACAAATGTCTCGTCGTACCGGCTGGACATTTCAGAGATCGCCCTGGCTACCGATTCAATCTTATCCCAGTTCTCGCGCCGGTGCATCGTGATCAGGACGCAGCCTGGATGTTCTCGGGGAATGGCCGACACTCTGTCTGCCATGAACTCAAGGGCATCGACAATCGGGTTGCCGGTGACGTAGACCTTGCCTGCCAGATTCTCCAGGTCTAGGTTCTCTTTGGCTGTCTCGGTCGGCGCACAGTGGATGCTGGCATTGATGGCACAGATCCGGCGATTGCGTTCCTCTGGCCGAGGTTCGTCCATGTCGCCTGTACGAAGCCCCGCCTCGATGTGGGTGAATGGGACTCTCAGATCGAAGGCAGCCATAGACGCTGCTGCTGCTGTGTCTGTGTCGCCCTGAGCAATGATCGTGCCGTACTTCCAGGTTTTGCCGTGGCCGATGATGTTCCCTGCTGCTTCGCCAAGGAAGAATCCCCGGTCACGACACTGGCATTCAAAGATTATGTCGGCCTGCAGCCCAAACATCTTCAGGATGCTGGTGACATCGTGTTGCCCCGTACATCCGACAATGACCTTATGGTCGTTTTCCTTGAGAGCAAGAATGACCGGAGCCATCTTGATAGCTTCCGGCCTAGTGCCAATTACGCACAGACAGTGCATTAGATTGTCCTTCGGTTGTGGAGGTGTGGAAGTCTCTTACTAAACTCTCTCTAGCCAGCTTGCACCAACGGTTGCACTGCCATCAGTGCCGCCAGTGGATTTGGTCACGACAAACGCCAATGTCTCAGTTGGCCGCATCTTGATCCCTAGATGCTGAATGTCGAGATCCTTCGACTGTGACGCTGTGACAGACACCGTGAGCAATTTAGTCCCGCCCTGCCGAGTACCTGAGCCTGCCCCTGAAAGAATGACTGAGTGGGTGTCAACGGAAGCAAGTGTCACACCAGCGTCCAGGTGAGTGCAGTTCTTGTAAACGTCAACGCGAATAGAACGAGTTGATTCGTTGATGATGGTCAGGTGATCGAGGAATGCCTCAACCTTGTTCCTTGTGCTGTTGTAGTTCTCCTCATTGTGCAGGACCAGATTAACAACCTCGGTCGTCCCGTTGGTTGCTACCGAAGCATCTGCCTCGTGTCGGATTCCAAAGCCGGATTCCTTGCCCTCGATGAAACCGGCAAGTGAAGAGGTTGATATTTCCAATACCGGTCCAGAGTATCCAACCTCAGTCTTGATGATCATGTTGATATGAAAGGTCGGGTTCTTGAATGTCGGAGTCGCCAGCGTCCCGGCGTGCTTCATCATGTGGACAGGGACCAGTCTGCCAGTCTCGGTATCTTCTATCGCAAAGTACAAGTTGCCTGCGCCTAGATACTGAAACTGAATATCGAAGACGTTGAGTTTGGTTGGATCAAGCGTCATGCCAGACGGACCATTGCCGTCCATTTTGTCAATGTTCCAGTCGGCCTGGGGAATAATGTTCTCGGTCGGCGCGACTCCAGCTAACACAGTAGTGGACTGCTGAAAGGTTCCTGCGGTCACCCCGCTATCGACATCTGCAAAGCTGAATGTTCCACCTGCGTTTTCGGCAACCAGCGAAATGAATGTGCAGGTCTTGCTGTCATCCGTATGAACTTCCCATCCTCGACCAGCATGGAAGATGTCGTCAAATGCCGCAACCACCAAGGCACAGACATCAGCTATCGTGGCAGCCGCAGGAACGGTGATCGTTACAGCTGTACCGTCGAGGGTCAGTGTAAACGTACCGCCACCACCATCACCCCCCGCCGTGAATGTAATGTCTCGAACTTCTAGCTCTCCCATCTTCCGATGAAGAATACCAAAAGCTGTGCCGTTGTAGCCCACTCCAAGCATCTCGTCGTCATCGCCAGGACCGGACCATTGTGACGAGAGTGCCGCACCAGTTTTGAACGCAGCAGTGAACTTGGAATCCATCCCCTGCCCAGGTCCGTAGCGGATAACATCCTTGGTGCGGATCTGGGCGAAGGCCTCGGCTGTTGCAGCAGCCGTGTGCATCGTGCAGAGCCCATTGGCAGCCGTGACTGTTGACCCAGTCTTGTTATACAGCTTCTGCACAAGGTCTTCGTTAAGCCCCTGAGCAAACTTAGCCTGTACCTGTGGGGTTTTCTCGGCTACCGCCAACTCGCCAAACGCCGTCAGGTGACTGTCGTTCAGGGATGCAAGGACATGCTTATCTATGATCCTGGTCATTGTATTTATCCTGGTTATTTTTAACCAACTCCCAGAAGTGGAATCAGGTATGGATTCCCACCAGCCGTATAGTCAACACTCTGCTCCGTAAGCACTTCCCCGCCTAGTATCTGATTCGTGTTCTCAAGCCGTGTATAAATCGTCGTCAGGCTCAAGCCGCTTACGTCGGCACTTTGCTGCGTTGGTGCGACTCCCGCGTTGGCGTAAATGTCTTTCTCCCATCCAGCCGAATTGACCAGCGTGCCATCATAGCCCGCTGTGCCTTCTGCGTTGTCTAATGCGGTTCCCGTTCCTTCGTCGAAACTGAAAGCAAACCGCAGGGCCGCGTCGGCTAGGTCGATGACGTAGCCCGCCTCACACTCTGCGATTGTCTCGGCCTTTGTTCGTACGTCATTCCACAGATTCGCGGAGGCAATCGTTCCCGCGAACCAGCCGCTAGTTGTGCTGTTTACCCTCGATGCCCCAATGGTAGGTCGGTCTGGCGATCCGGCAATATCTGAAAGCCAATGGCCCTCTATTCCCGTTCCCGATTTTACTAGCGTCACGCCAGTATCTTCAACTCCATTAACGTACAGCACCCATGTATCAGTCCCATTCGACGTTATCATTATGTGATAATACTTGCCTGTCTCTACAGTGATTGAGCTTTCAATGCGAGCTTGATTCACGCTAGTGTTAGACCGCACCCAGAAGCGTATCTGGCCTGTCGATGCAATGCTGTGAAAACTCAGCCAGTAGTCGTTGCTGCTAGATAGCCCGTAAACGAAAAAGTTTCCGCCGATAGAAAGATCGTCGAATTTTACGACAACACTAATCGAACCCGCACTGTCGCTCTCCCAAGCCGGATCATCGGCCATCGTAACGTGAGTTGATACGCCATCGAACGGCAAGACGTTGACTCTCTCAAGATCAGCTTCGCCAAAGCTCGGCAGCTTCTCCCAATCCGTAACCGATAGCGAACCGCTGTTGGTCAGCGTATGGCTGTTGCCGCTTGAGTCGAGTAAGTCGCCGTCGAACTTCCAGTGGCCTTGCAAGTTGGTTGCGCTTGGTTGCGTGTGCTTCGTGAAAAGTGCGTATAGGTCTGCGACACTAAGTGCCTCGCTGTATATGCGAACGTCATCCAGCTTGCCTGCCAGGAATTTAGATGTACCCTCTATCTGCGAACCTATATTTATTGACGCGGTTCCGCTGTGCATCGTTGTGCCAGTGAACGTAGACCCGTTGACTTGGGATTCCCCATCGACGAATAGCGTGACTGCTGTGCCGCTTAGGGTCGCCGCCACGAACGTCCATCTGTTCAGCGGAATCGCCATGCTGCTTGTGAACGTCTGTGAAGTTGAACCATCGGAAGTAGCACTGAAAGTCAGTAGGCCAGTAGTCGCCGCACTGAAAA
>TARA_R110000803_G_scaffold80261_3_pt1 | contig 20150 bp, 15 predicted proteins | sample TARA_R110000803 | Tara Oceans TARA_R110000803 (sample SAMEA4397772) | marine metagenome | biome: Polar Biome; feature: [SRF] surface water layer (ENVO:00010504); material: water (ENVO:00002006), including particulate matter (ENVO:01000060) such as... | depth 5 m | reverse complement strand
TACCTCCGCATCTACGGATTAAGAGCTGCTGCTGATGCGCAGATGGAGGTCAGGCAATACGCCCACGAACTGAGAGAAGTGCTGGAGCCAACGTGGCCGAAGATGTGGGGCGACGTAGGTACGCAGACGTGGAAGCCTGAACTAGCCGAGACCAACGGGGGTGTCGATCTGTTGATAGCCCCCACAAATCTTAATAGCAATTAGCACTTGACAATATAAAAGAAGTGTGCTATACTATCTCTCATACAATGGAGAACGGATAGAACTGCAAAGTCTTGAAGCTCTCCACGGCCAGACGGTAAGGCTTAAACCGTAGCAAGTGGACAGATAACCACTATAAAATACTGGAGGGGTGGCGTGGGGAGTAGCTAGAATCATTTACATGATAGGTTACTCCCCACCCATTTTATTCTTTAATTAAATCTCGGAGACATTATGGAAACTGCATCAACGGAGTACGGTGATCTGTACATTCCGCCGTGGGATAATTTTATCGGCGCGTCATTGAAAGAATACGGCTACTACTGCAACGTCGAACAGAAATTCCACCACCAGATGTGCGGCCTGCTCAACAAAACCATAGAGGAACCCGGCATCATCCTCGACATCGGAGCCCACATCGGATCCATGTCAGTGACAATGGGCCACGGGTCCAGCGCGACAACCCCTTGGCGGCATAGCATCTTGGCCGTCGAACCCCAACCCAATAACTACGCTGTGCTGTGTGCCAATCTGGCGCGCAATAACATGCTCTTCAATCCGGTGATCCCTGTACACGGAGCCATCATACCTGCAATGGAGGTCAGCCACGCCACCCCTCTTGCTACTATACCGTATCTGGATGCCACTAAACCGTTTAACTCAGGGGCTGTGCCTCTCTCGCAGTGGGAAGATATGACGGATGAGGTTGGTGTCGCATATACGTATGCGTATAAATATACGTTGAGTGATTTGATAAGTAGCCTGGATATGTCAGACCGCGACGTGTTGTACATGAAGGCTGACATCGAAGGCACTGAGGCTTCCATCATTGAAGATTTGGTAACTCGCAATGGTAGAACAGGGCTTGACCCTGTGATGTTTGTTGAGTGCAATACGCCAGAGAGTTTGGATGCAATCAAACCTATCGTTGATGATCTGGCCGAGGACTACAAGGTACACTGGATGGCCGAGCCGTACTACATGAGTTCCTTTGACAAGAAGAACATCTGGAACCGTGAGATCTGGAGCATCAATTTAATGTGCTTCCCGGAGTGGTTCATTAATAAGTATAACTTTGAGACGGATGCCCCCAGGTTTGAGGATGCATCTGATATGGAAGAGGTTGTAGCCCTGACAAAGAAGGTGGTTCGTAATGTCTAGGAAACGGTACGTACAGAATACAAAGTATGATGAGATGGCTATCCGCATATACCAATTCTGGAATAAGAATACGGGCGGCTTCTCCAACCTAGACGGCAAGAGTAAAGATTACTGGAGAGCCTTAGCTCAGACCCATGAGGATTTCGACAAGGTTCTTGATGCCGAAGAAGAGTTTATTTCTTCTTTATAATGTAGAATCCTAATAGCCCCAGGATCATGGGAGTTAAAATCCCAGCGCCTATCTCTATCCAAGGGATAGGTTCTTCCTGTGGGAGGGGTGGCGGAATTGAGATCTGTTGTTGCTGTTGTTGCTGTGCTATAGGACTATCCTCCACAATAACATGTACCCTAGAGTGGTTGCAAACCCACAAGTTGCCTCAGCATAGGCGGTCCACCCATCCATAAAGGGCGACCAAATGGGGAGCTTAACCTTCTTATCAATCTTGAACCATGCGGCATAAATGGAACCCATCAAAGGGTTAGCCATTAACGCGCCACGCAAGTTCATAGGTTTTACATCCACGCCCTCTGAGGAAATCCAATGCATATAGCCTGACCTCTCCCCTGCCCAGAGCAGAGGTGCCGTTAGCAGCGGCCACCATGACATAAAAGTTAGGCACAAAGAAAGAGCCACCGCTGTAGCCCATATTTCCTCATTAAGTTTTGCTACCCAAGGGAGCTTGTGAGCTTCCCACCATTCATTGTCTGGGCCACCCCTGGGTATGCGATAGGTTATCGTACCTATCAAGAGTGCAAGTAAAGCAAACATCTTATGGCTCGCTCCTGATGATAGGGGCATTAAACTGCTGCTCACATTCTTTATCTAGGAATGTGTTATGCACTTCTATCTGGCCAGCCAGGGAGGGGGTTAGTATATCTCTAGGTTCGGCCAGAAATTCTTGCATGATTTGGAAAGCTTCGTCTGCGGTTTGCGCGTTGAAGATCCTATCCGATACGTCAATCATAACGTCATCGCCCCACACGATAGCTTCGGTAGGTAGGATGTAGGATACGTCAGAGCAAATGCCTGAGACTACATCAACATCAATCTTCCCCAGTCCCAGACTTCCGCACGCGGTTACGGAGACGCTGAGAAAGCTCATTAGGAGTAAGTGTTTTAATCCTTGAAGATATTTCTTTATGTAATTGGGCACGGCGAATTGCATCCTTTGCTGCTTGGTATCCTGTTTCTATTGCCCCAAGTTTGCGTTGTTGGAAACCCTGGAGATATTTAAATAAAGATGTGATCCCTCCGAAAACGGAGGAGACCACACCCAGTATGCTTAAAAACATTATGCCGACGGGGTTGAGTTGGGAACAGCCCAGACACCAACGCCCGCTCCGACAGTAATGATTAGGCCGACGACAGTGTTGACGATGTTTGCGTCAATGTTAAAGTCGATGACCCATAAAGTATTTGCGAGGCCAATGGCCGCGACAAGTAAAGCTACAATAGCTTTTTGCATTCCCATAGTTTGTATTCCTTATGTTTGCGTTTCTCTGCTGTATTAACGTCCTCTGAAAAACCGTCGGTAGTATTGGTATTGAGCCGCTTCACCTGTTGGTATTGGGTCTCTGAACCTGAGGTACTGCAAGCGGGCCGCCGCTACGCTGTTGATAGGAACAGAAAGCCACGCTTCTACCTCATCCATAGAATGCCCAACACTATCCACGTCTATGCCAGCTTCGTCTTTAAGCATTTGCTTAGCTGTGGTCATGACATTCCCTGTTTGTCTTTGTATATCTAGGAAAGTGTCCGTGGTAACTTGCATATTCCCACCGTGCCCAATTGTACCCTTCACCATTTTACCAGTGTTAGGGTCCAAGTAGTCATGCGGTCTTTTATTGTGAGTGTTGGGATCGGTGTTCTTGTCACTCTCTTTGTCTGAGGTTAGAGTAAGCAATTCTTTTGTTCTCTCGTAGTCAGGCCCAGGTAAGATGTTGGCTATTGTTCCGATGGCAAGCGTGTTCACACCCTCCCCCATAGACCTAGGGTTGTACATCCTCTTCAAGTCCAGAGGTTTTTCGATAGGTTCGGCGCGCTCAAGGGACGCTAGTCCCCCGAGATTGTCATCCTGCGCCACCCCTCCATAAGGAGACGCAGTTAGTGACCCTTGTTCAGTTTCCTGACCGATGCCAGTGTAGAGGTTTTTAACGTAGTCCATTAGTTCGTTCATCATCTTAGACCTACAAGAATGTTGGGGCGTTGCTCCGGGGTTATGATAGAGGTGCGTCCTCTGCTCCATTTACCACAAGGTTTACAAACAAAGCGTTGGTACGATTGCGTGCTGGTGTGAGCCAGACCTCGCCTAACCAGTTCATCTCCGCCGCAGCTAGGACATACAGGGACCGTACCTGTATCGAACAGAGCTTGGTTAGGATGGTTAGGTATCCACGGTAACAGCTCATAGTATACGTCCTCTAGTAGGATGACATCTTGAATGTTATACTTCTTCATGTGCTCCCACGATGCGTGATCTCCATCCATACAACCAGTCCATAGCTCCATCCCCTTGTGAGACATCTTTCCTTTGATCCCCAGGTGACGGGCTACATAGTCTAGCTTGTTACTAGGTAGGCGAAACTTTCTTTTGACTGTGCGGTACAGATCAATTTCCATCACAGGAGAGGGTGGGTTCATTTTAAGTTTCAAGAATTCATTGTTCAAGGTGGGCATGTCGAACTTGGTTCCGTTGTAGTGGACGACTGCATCTGCCTCGTCAATGAGTTTATGCACACGTTTTATCATTCGTAGTTCTGTGGTTTCGTGGAGAGAGCTGAACATAATGTCAGGTTCATTGAGCCATTTAGCGGACCAACATAGAGTGTATCCTGGTTTAACTATTTGGGGTAGCCCGATGTTCTGGTTCCACAATCCCCAAGTATAGGCTTTGTTGGGTGCTGTTTCTATATCTATTAAAAGGGTTTTCATGCTGGTTCTCCTGCTGGTGCTGGTTTATAGTGTATCCTAGATTTTCCGGATGCGAAGGGTAGTAAACATTTATTATGATCTATCATGATCATAGTCCATGTTCCCTCCGGCGATGAGTATACATTTATTATACTATTCCTTTCTGTTATTCCCTGAAACACAAGACTTTCATTGTATGTATCTTCTAAGACAGAAACCATAGACTCTAAGCTTGGACCTGGGCAGTAGTCTATGTTGGTAGCTAGGGTTGGTAGAGGGTGCAGTAGCCCAATCATTAGTAGAAAACTTATTAATATTTTCATTGTGTTGCTACCTCAATTTTAATTGTTTCTGTCTAAGGGCTTCTCGTCTCGCTCTTGTGTTAATTCTACTGAGGTTGGAATCTGGGCGCAACGTCTGCAGAGACCTGTCCATAGCTGATTCTAACATACTATCGAACGGAAGTAAATAGGAATAATCCTGACTGTTATCAATTACTTGAGTGTTATGATCTATAATTTCTTGGACAAGCTCTGCCATTCTAGCTCTAGACGCAACTATGTCCTTCTTTGTGGCGTTAGGTTTTTGCTCTAATACAATGGCTGCTGCCATTCGAGAGACTATCATGTTTTGTTTTGACTTTACCACAGAGTTGAGTCGCGTGTTATTGTAAGCAATATCCCTTTCTTGTCGCACCCTAAGGGGGCTGAACCCGAAGCCTTTAGCTCCTCTAAGCCATGGAGATAAGGTTTGATACTCTTCTGGGGTCATGATCTGCTGACCCCTTTGGGTCCTTACTCCGATGTCATTCCATGAAAATCCTTGGTATACATTGCGGATAGCAGCTGGTAGGGCATAAGGGATAGCTTCCCCTGTTCGTCCAGCGCGGTAAAGGGATATGAAAGATTTAGTACCGGATAACCAAGTTGACCCAGGTAGACCTAGGAGATCATCAACGTCCCCTTGGATACCTACGGCAGCTTTTAAAATGTCAACACCTGGGTACTGTACGCTCACCCTACGCTGAGCATCTATACCTATAGCGCCAAAAATACCATGCTCCAGTATGTCTGCAACCAGAGCAGATGTCTCAGAAGTATCTTCTTGCCCCAATAGCCTGCCAAATCCGTTACCCACGTCATAAAACATATCACGTATCTTTTTACGGATCATAGGATCTTCGGCATTTATAACTTTGTACGCCCAATCATACATGTCATCAAGGTCGTCCACTAATGGCAGACCAAACAAACCTCCGGTTACTGCAGCCATGATTAATATATTTGCTAGAGCTTGTTTGCCACGCACACCATGATGCTGCGCCATACGGGACATCAACTCGAACATCATCAAAGGATACTGCTGGAATTGCATCACAGGAGCAAGGTGCGAACGCATCAAGACAGCTCTGTTGGTTTTACCGTACACTCCCATGGATTCTTCCACGGCGAAGACGGCGTACATGTGGGGGGTAAACTCTTCTATAGGTTTACCTTCTAGCATGACATCGAATAAGTTATCAGTGCCGCGCATAAATTCTATAATTTTGGCACGTTGCGCAGGGTCACGGGCCGCACGATGATTCACTGCATATGTGACAAAACGTGTCATAGCTTCCATTGTGTTAAAAGGTGAGGTTGCTAATGTGGTAAGGCCCTTTAAGCGAGCGTCCAACCCTCCACCTAACCCAGACCCCATCATAATCTGCAGACGGCGTACATGGGGCGATAGACCCTGCTCTTCCATAGTAGCATGGTTTTTTAGTATGCCTTCATTAAGGGCTCTCATTATGTCTGCGAAAAATTCAGGAGTTTGAAAATCTTTAGGCAGGTGTTCCCTAGCAAAGCTGATAAACATATCTCTGAAATCTGGGTTGCCATGCACTCCCTCTTTAAATCCTTGAATGAGCATACGGCTTGCTTGCTTGAAAGCTATGGCTACTTCTTTCTCGGCTCTGACATTACCGATGCCCGTCCGCGCACCCAACATAGGAGCAGTGAATTGTATAGCTGACATGGTTTGTAGTATTGCAGAAGAGAAGTTGCCACCTAACCACCATTGAAAGCCTAGGGCTCGCAAGAATCTATGCTCTTCAACAGGATCCATTATGTATTTGTTGTACACTTTTGCATACTTGTACAATTTTGGAATCTTCGCGTCTGCCATTATGTTTAGTTGTGCTTCTAGTTTAGGTTGGTACTGCATTTTCGAGGCATGTCTTGCCGCGCCCGTTATATACGATGCGATAGCTCTTTCAAAATCAACGCTGTACCCTGCAGTGTGTTTGCGCGGTTGCCATAACTGTTTCGCAAATCCCGCAGATCTTTTCTTGAATAAAGAAGTTTCAACTAATTCGTTTAACAGGTCACGGCGTTTTCCTGTGGCCGCATCTCTGGCTGTAATTAAAGATTCCCTTGCTTCTGAATTAGTTACGTCTTCCATGATGTCATTCACACCACGTAATTGATTGTAAGCATCTGTCTGACTCTTACCTTCAACAGATACTGATTCAGTTAATTGGTCCACGTTCCCAACTCTAGCGTGATTTCTTAAATAGTCTAATCCCTGATTAATCTTAAGGTCATTGCGTAAAGAATCTAGATTATTCTCACCCCAGTAGATACCCTCACCTGTCTCATCATCTTCATTAACCACCATAGGGGCTAGTTCAGGGAAAGCTCTCTTGGCGTCAGCAATAGCTTCTTCTATTTTCTTTTTAATATGTAGTCTTCCTGTTATAGCGTTGGCGAAGGGGTTGATTTCTACTTGCGAGTAGTACACAACTTTACCTGATGCATCTCGCATTGAGATAAAGTATTGGCCGAACCTCATGACCGGAGCATAATGCTCATTCTTTAAAAATTTCTCATATGTTTCAAAACTACCTTGTACCAACGCAAGCCCGTCATCCCAAGAAAGGATGAGGTCATTGATCCTAGAAGCAAGAGCACTCTCTTTTTCGGCCCAGTCTGTAATAGCAGGAGCATTCTTCAATGCCTTAGCTGCCTCTAAGTGGACCATAGCCTGAGCATGCTCAGCTTCAACATCCGCAATTTGTGCATCATACATATCATGAATGTAATCAAAGAGAGTGAGCCATCCTGTGATAGGTTTCATTTTCTCATCAACAGTGATCAAAGGTCCCATCTCCCACCTATCGTCCTGTATGGGGACACGCACACCATCCTGTATAATGTAACCAAGATTCAAGTCTTGTATTATATGCTGGATGTCGCTGGCATTTTCAGGGTTTATTAATTCACGAAGATGTGTGCCGAAAGAACTGCTACCAATAGGATCAATCTTGGCCCACCACTCTTTGATGTTGTCCATGTTCCCGGACAGATGGCTCTCTATCATATGAGACATAACAATATCTAGAGCAACTCTCACAGATCTGTAAGCAGCCAGAGAGTCACCTTCAAGAGTTACTACTTCATTAGGTCTTAGCGTTGAGTGATGCCCTTGTCCACGGGAAGGTCCGTTAACAAAAATGACACGAGAGCTTATACCCTTTTCGTCTTTGGGCTCAACAATCTGAATACCGTTCTCAGGCACCTCACGCATCTGTGCCATTTCCATAGCTTTACGCAAGTCATCCCTCATCTTAGGATCTCTGACTGCTTTGCCATAAGGCTTTAATGCAGTAACTGATTCATTAACAATACCAGTGAAGTACTGTTTCATCTTTTTGCCAGTCCACCAAAACTTAGTGAAGTGCTTTGTTGTATCTTTTTGTGCAATATACCTTGGGCTACTGGCATAGTAGTTAACTTTATTCATCTGAGGAGGTACAGTGACGTGATCATTACCCTCATTGATTTTTTCAAGGTCTTTAGTTCCTTTAAATATATTAGGTAACCGTATCTCTTTGGAGATAGGGTCACTAACTAGAGAGTACTGAGCTTCTCTCTTAGATAAGGAACCGTTGTATATATCCTGGAAGATGTCACTGGCTTTGTGGAACCCATGCATCCCAAGGGAGGAGGCCATTGCCTGCAACCACTTCTTAATTTTCCCGAGAATGCCAACTTGCTCAGGCTTCCACCCACTGTTCTCCGGGTTGAACAGAGGTACTAGGTACTCACCAAACTTCTCCGCCACTGCCTCTTCGAGCTGCACCTCATAACTCTCATTAGGGTAACGCTCGACAATGTTAAACTTGCCAATCCAATTTTCTTTCGCGGCATCCCTGGCCAGTATAGCCCACTCTTGATCATTAAGAATTTTCGCATCCTTAAGATAATGGATCAACTCATGCCCAATTACATGTGCATCGGGGTTAGGATCTAGTATGTTGTCCAGAGTCTCCACGGAGACATGGATCATGTAGTCTTCGTAGTAGGCAGCCACCACATCCTGCGGACGCAATCCCGCGTTTGCCCCTCTGGAGTTGGGCGACTCACCCGTGGCCACTTCGATAGGAATGTCAACTCCCATCTGTGCCGCTATCTGCCTAGCAGTTTCCAGGACTTGCTGTTTCCGCCGCTCAAACTTTGTGGTGTAACCTCTTCCAGGAGGGGTGGCGTGGGTGGCCAACATGTCTGGTGTGAGAGGATACGTAGAAGCATCGACGCCTACTGGGATGACATTGGGTTTCAGCATGCCATAGAGGCTGGCTACCAGGGTCGCATCGTTGCGGCTCATGAACTGGTTGGTCTGGGTGTCGATGTACCCGTGCTCTGTGTCGCTCGCTATGTTGCCAAAGGTCGTGGTGTTGTTCTCACTCATGGCGCGGATCTCGGCACCACTGTGGGTTCCGTCTGTCGCGGCGTACACTTGACCAAACACTCTGACGGCGGGGACCAAGGTGGGACGATGGCGAGGAATACGCAGCTCCTTGGACGATGGCAACGACTTCAGAAGTTGCAGAGCTTCCGCAGGTTTTAGTAGTGTGTGATGGGATACGTGCTTTCCGTGGTCAACTATGTCTATGTAAATCTTATCGGGGCCAGCGGCTCTAATGAAATTGGATACGGCACGCAGCTGTTCCGGGTTAGCTGGTACGTTTGAAGTTGATATGTCAACAGCTTCACCTTCCCAGAATATACGAATAGCCCCTGCCTGTTGTGCTACTGTATTGGCAATAGCATCAATGCCGAACCCTGACCCGTCGTCGCTTGGGATAGTCTCTTTGAATTCAGGGGATAAGAAGTTGGCGACATCACCATGCGCACCCTCATCGGGCACAGCCATAGTCGTGCCATCGTTGCTAATCCAAACAGCTACCTCATGGAAAAGATATTCGGATGGCTTCATGGCATTCTCACGAGCCAACGCATTGAACTCATTAACGAATTCGGGGTTGGCCGAGGTATCAATGCCGCGTACCCGCATCTCCCTTGACGCAGGTGTTCCTTGTATAAATATATCAGGGTCAAATATTGATTTGATTTGATCGGAGTTAAAAACAACGATTACATCAGCCGTAGACCGGACTCTAAAATCATAATCACCTCTATTCTTAAACCCAATTGGCTCGGGAAGCCCACGAATGATGATGCCATCATATTTACCTGATATACGAGCACGATTAATTAGCGCATCTTTGCGAGCGTCATTGGCCCATAGTTGATCCTCTTTAGCTAATCCTTCTTCTATTGCATCAACAACTAGTGGATTTTGAAGTGAGACAAATGTAGGGATGATGTTCGCACTACCATCTGGCCGAAAATCTGTCGCAAAATAATCCGCTACTGTAGTGTCTGGGCTAAGGAAGAAAGGACCTGGACCTTCAAAGAACACCTCTTTGTTTGTGCCATTGTAAACTACAAGAGGTTTGCCATTTTCGTCTACTACTTCGCTGTTACCAAACCACTTAACAAAGGACGGAGTATGTACCCGTGGAGCTGGTATACCTTCCGCTCGCATCTCCCGCCGCTCTGGTGTGGCTAAGAACGTTTGCAGTTCGGCTTCTTCGTCGGCTGTCAGTTCTAGCCCATCTATAGGAACGTCAAAAGCAACCTCTTCTTCTATCGGGGTACGGATGATGTCGGTGGGCGTAGTGCGTCCAGCTATTTGCGCCTTAATGAGTTCCATCTCGTTGAGGAAAGGGTCGATGTTAGCTTGCGCCCTGTCACGCCCCTGCTCAAAGATGCCCCGCCACTGCCCTATGGTAGTCGCCGCTGGGAATCCCGAGTACTCAGGGAAATCCTCCCGCACCTTCAGAACAAAATGAGGGTCCGCCCTATCGGATGGATTGAACATCCCAATGGTCCGCGCCAAATTCCTGAGCACCCCTTCGTGCCGATTGACAACTTGCAGTCCCGCCGTCGCCATTTGATCTAGTTGCGCAAACCGCTCTTTCAGGATGGCGATGTCCGAGGCCGGTCCGTCGAATTTCACTTCGATGAGTTCGCGCACAGTAGGTGGAGCTGGCAGATTCGCGCCACCCCTCCCGGTATTCTGAGGTAATTGGAGATCTAGTTGGACAGCAGGATTCGCACGTTGCACCTGCTTCATGATGCCTTCGTGCATGCGGCCCATCTCGGTCATGTGTACCGTGATAAGTTTAGTGTAGTTTGCCCACGTTATTCTCTTTTCCGGCAGACCCAGTTCTTTGAGTACCGCAGTCTTCTGGGGGCCATCCTTGACGTAGCCTTTGTGGTTCTTGTTAGAAGCTTCCCACAACTTCATTACCTTGGCGTTGATCTCATTTACTTTGATGATGTGGCTTTGAATACGTTTAACGTGAGCGACAGTAGCCTTGTTCCACTTACCGTTAGCCCAAACGCTACCTCGCAGTGCCTTCTGAATGTAGTCACCGGGGATACCGTTGTCGAAGAAGTGTGGGCGCATTGATACGGGGAACCACGCATCCAGCATCAGCTCCCATCCTTCGTCTGTGAAAGGTACGTTTCCTTTTGGCAAAGGGCTCAGCTCTGGAGCTACAGGAGGGGTGGCGGCGGGGACCTCTTCCTCTGCGGGGTAGATGGTGTCGGTGTATTCCTCCTCTGTTAAGGGGGCAGCATCATTAGCGTCGTCGGGGATGCCAGCTGTCGGGGCCGCGTTGGTTGCAGTGGGCACAGCTTGGGGTTCTTCGTCCTCAAAGATCTCCGGTGCTTCGTAGTCAATGGCCGAGGCAACGGGTTCCTGTTCTATGGGAGGGGCCTTGGGTGCGCGGGTACGGCGGTTCTCAATGGCGGCACGGCGAGGATCTGGTTTCACAGGTTCGTTGTGTGTGAGGGGAATGTCGGCCTGATGACGGGCTATGATGGCTTCTATTATTTTTGCTTTGGGTAGAGGTTTTCCGAGAGCATCGAATACTTTGTCGGATGGGATGCCCTGCTCTATGGCAAGCGCGGCTAGTGGCCCAACCTTTACCTTACCTAGTTTGGTCTTAGTAGGTTTCTTGCGCACGTCATCGGGGACACTGGAGAAGAACTTCTCTGTCTGCCCGTTGGCAACTTTAAGAGCGTCAAGTTCCCTTAGTTTTTGATCAAGGAATTTTACATTCTCATCGTGCTTGACCGCGAGTGCGTTGTCGTTTTCGTTAAACCCACCCTTCTTCATACGGCGTTTAGCTTCGTTGCTGGCATCATTTTCTACAGTGCGGGCAATTTGTGCAAGGCGTCGTGAAGCTGCCACACGTTCCTTTAACTCTTCGACACTGCCATTGTGTATGTCGTTAGGTGTGTACTCGGGAGCGTTGGGTACGTTGAGCGCCCCTATGATTTTGTCGGTATTGACACCTAGAGGTGTGTCAACTAGTTTGCGTTCACCGTGAAGGTTTAGGTATTCCCAAGGCAGGTTGATGGAAGGTGCTTTGGGCAGAGGCTTTGTGCCTACTACTAAGGCTTCTAACTCTGCTTTCTGCTCTGGTGTGATGTTCATGCCTAGGGCGTAGTCACGAAGATCTTCGTAACCATTAGGGTTCTCATTATCTATTAAGACTTCGTTTTCTAACTCGGATACAGTTCCGTCGGGGCCAAGCACGATGCGGGCGATGTTCGTGGGAGTGAGACGTTGCTCTAGAGGCACACCCCCTGAGAGTTCGGCGGATGAGGCGCGGTTCAATTCTATTTGAGTTTGCTCGGGGTTCAGATCGTTGAGATGCCGCAGCTCCGTGGAACTCACATCCATCATGTGACCTTCGCCAGTCAGGTCATTTACAACTAGGAACTGATCTCCTATGCGGGAGCGCACCCGCCCCTGTATGCCACCGGGGAGAGATACCCCCATGCCCACACCAGCCGCTTCCAAGTCTTCAACGTCACCGCTCTGTGTAGTCTGAGGAGGAGGTGGGGGACTCCCATCTGGAGGAGGGGTGGCGGGGTCTGTGTCGAGAGGCTCGATGCCAAGGTCTTTGAGGATGTCTTCTGCTGTCTTGGGGCCGCGATTCTTACCTAGCTGAGCGATGGCGATCTCACCTGCGCCCGTACCCATCTCAAGCCAGAATTCCCAGGCCATAGCTGCCCCGGATACTTTACCATCTGCTAGGACACTACCGACCCCTTCACCTGCTACTCCGGTTAGTCCTTGGGATATAGCTTCTGCCGTGCGGCCAGCTAGTTTGGACATGCCTGTTAGAGATCCGGTTTCCGCTTTGCGTGCAGCTTGGAGAATTGCTTTAGGGTTCTTGCCTGCTTGGGCTGCGGATTGTGCTGCAGCAAGACCTGCTGCTCTCTGGACCTCGCGGCCATTTCTACCTATAGCAAATTTGGTTACTGGCCCAAATAATTTGCCAGCAAAGAAACCTGAGAGACCGTCAAAAAGTGCTACAGATACCCCTTTAAGAGTTCCGCGCCTACGTGCCTCATCCATAGCTACTGGGTCAGCTAGGAATTTCTCTAAAGATTCATCATCGGTTACGTCATAACCGTATTTGTAGGCTGTGTCTACTAAGACGTTTGAGTATTCGATTGCGCCTGAGTTTGCCCCCATGGCTGCGTAACCTGCGACGGCACTTGCTCCTGCAGTGAGACCAGAAGCAGCGAGCCCAGCTGCCATAGCAACTAGACCTGGGGCAGAAGATACGGCAGATTGTGCGAGCATGGCAATAGATGCTCTAGGGCTGAGGATAATTTTCCCGGAAGCAGTTAAGAATTGTTCCAGGGAAGAGGCATCGGGGTCTTCCTCCTCATTAATCCAATCCATATCCTGCTGGACTGACCTGCTGAATCGAGAGGATTGTATCGCAGTATTACTTTTTGCCAGGGAACGGGCTAGTTCAGTAGAGTCTTTCATCCCTAAATTGTAAAAAGCTGTACTGTAACCACCTTTAGTTTGCTCAACTCCTTTGTCTATGCCGACCAAAATGTCACCGACCCATGAAGGCTGAGGAGGAAGCAGAGGTGTTACGTCATACCCGGTGGCTTCAGCGGCGTCAAGAAAGTTATCTGATTGTATAATCTCTTGGATCTGTTGATCTGTAGAGTTATCAGGAAACTCAATCGAACCTAAGGGACCACCGAAATCAATTATTTGTCCCATGTATCTATTATACCCTTATAGATTGGGGTTTACAAGTCCTACTTACCTAAACTCTTATAGAGTTCCTCAACTGTTTTAGAAGTCTTAGTTGAAGACGGGGCTTGTGTGGTGATGGTTGGGTCTCCCTCCAAGGCGCTCCTTACGATCTTACCTGCGTTGTGCCCTACCGTTCCCTTGGCCCCTTTTGTCCCAATGTCTTTTAGTACTTTATTATCTTCTAGATCTGCTACAGTGTCTATTGCAACCTGTATAAATTTTTTCAACTTCTCTTCTGGTATAGGATAACCTGGGTAAGCTTGACTTGCTACTATATCCCCAATCAATTCTCTGATTTGCTGACGTTCTTTTTGACTAGTTTCTATAGCAAAATGCTCATCTTCTTGATACAATTTCTCTAGTGCATTGTCAGCTGATTTCATAGCCGCAGCAGCAGTAGTCTCTGCTGCCTTAGCCCTTCTCTCTTCGGTAGATGCTTTATCTAGTTTGAGTTTAGTTTCCAGAGCGGCTGCGGCTCTAGCTTTTTCTCCAGCAGGGATAGCCTCGAACCCCTTGGCCACGTCGCGCGCAAACCCTTTGATCCCAGCAAAGTTAGGATTGTACGAAGAGGATGCGCGCTTTTCTTCAGACGCCCCCATACCTTTCAGGAAATCTGTCACAGTGTTTTTAGTTTCAGCTGCTTGCTTTGCGTTGACGGCAGCGTTTATTCTATCCGTCGCCATATCATTAATGTTCGGGCTGGACCCACCCGCACCCACTTCTTTGCCGTGAGCGTTAGCAAAATCTTGCACCGACAAACCACCAAGACCACCTGAGGCAGGGTTCACTGTGACCTTGCCCACACCATCGACGGACACAGGAGGAGTCATAACATCTTTGTCTAGGACATTTTCTTGGTTGGGCAAAGTTCTCTGCGAGGGGTCTGGCCTGAGAGAATCATATCCAAAAAGAGATCTTATCAAATCATAACCTTCACCTTTTAGGTAATCTAGGGGCCCTGTGCTTCCATACAGAGGAATAGGGTTAGGGCTACCGTTGCCACTTATCATACGCTGAGAAGCGGGGACTCCCCTACCGGGTAATCTCTCTGGCCTGTCTGACGCCGCGCCGCCACCCATCTGTTCCATGGAGCGGAGTAGTGTATCGTCACGCATATTCTTTAATCTTTCCATTAAAGTTCCCATAGTAATTTTCCTTTATCCTAAAACCATCATTACCAGTTACTTACAGTATTCCAGATCCCGCCAGCTGCGCTGGAGATGTCATCCCAATTATTGTATATGCCGCCAGCGGCCTGAGCTAGTTGATTGTAATTTCCAGTGTCGTTTGTATAGCCTGTGTTATTGACTGATGTAGTACTTCCACCACCTGTACTAGCACCTTGCACCATGTCGCCATAGAATCCTAGTTGTTGGTAAGGGTATTGTCTTTGGTTCAAGAAATCTCCATAGGCCATGTTGAGACCTTGTTGAGTCAGCTGCTGCTGAGCACCCCCGGTGTTCATTAGACTTTGAACATCTCCTTGCACGGCCATACCATATGCCCCCGCACCTGTTAGATTTGCAGCTGCAGCATTGCCCGCAGCATCTCTATCACTTTGCAGCGCCGACATGGCTTTGTCATAGCCGCCTGAGTAGAGACGCTCGTACATATCTGCCACATTGCGATCCAGGTTGCGTCCAGACTCTGCCTCCAGAACTGCATGACGTGTGCCACCGTAACCACCCGCCTTGACGGCTCCCGTACCGATGTCTTGCATCTCAGTTGACTGCCGCCTGTTCAGTTCCCTTTCGACTTGGCCTCCCACACCTTGAAGATAGGGATTCATATAACGATCAGTTTGCCAGGGGTCAATGGCCTTACCTGCTTGAGTAATACCTCCCATCGCATCTTTGACCATATCCGGCACCGTGCCATGTTCAGCCCAGGCTATGTCGAAGGCATGTTGCTGTGCCTCAGTCCAATCCGCAACGCGAGCGCCACCGTACGGCTGATATGGTTGCGATGCTAGCCGCTCCGCCTCAGCGATAGATCTTTCCCAACCCTTCTCCACGTAAGGAGGCAGGGTCTTGCTTGTAGTTGTGGATGTCGTTGGGGCTGCAACAGGGTCGCTAGACCCGAATAGCCAATCAAATATTCCCATAATCTATTCCTTTATATATGTTACCAAGAGCCACCACTATCACCATCGCTTTCGCCACCATCAACACCACCATCACCGGGGTCGCCGCCACTTGACCCACCACTGTCAGTACCACTGTCTGCACTGTTAGCATCATCTTCTCCAGATGTACTAGCATCACCACCAGAATTGGACTGACCATCAGACCCACTTCCACCAGGTTCGCCACCCAAACCAAACTCACCAATACCAAACTCGTTCTCTTCAGCTTGAGCCGCCGCTGCCGAAACTCCCTCAGACGCTGCTGCTGCATCTGCTCCTCCCATAGCTGCCACAGCTGATTGCGCCTGTGTCATCGAAGGGCTCAACCCCAGCAAGGATTTAATTTCTGATATAATATTAGCCTTAGGATCATTACGAGCAACAGCTAACCCTAAAGCCATTGGAGTTGTAATCCCAAATGTAGCAACACTCGCGGCTAGACTAAGGGCTCCCATAAAATCCGAAAGAGAATCAGTTGTGCCAGCATCCACACCTGAGACATCATTTCCATCTGCATCTGTATCCTGAGACCCGCCATCATCATAGAGTATTCCGTCAGAGGATGTTCCGTTAGCATAGCTAAGTAAATCTTGAATAGAGGAAGGGACAATGCCCCCCGCCGCAGGCAAATCAACGCCACCGCCAATTCCTCCAGTGGAACCGAGCCACGGGTACATAAGCATTTCAGGCCCTAACCCATATTGCTCCGGGAGACTACCAGGAGGGGTGGCGTTGATTGTGGATCTGTCGGCATCAAAGAGAGGGTACTGCCCATAGAAATTTGTCATATAATCAATACCTATTACCAGCCATCGCCGCCAGAATAACTGCCGCTGCCGGTTCTAGAATTAGTGTTATTGCTACTACTGGTACTAGTACTAGAGCTGCTGCTACTGCCACCACTGCCGCCACTATAAGATTGAGAAGTAGTATGCATACCACCGAAGGAATCTTCTGACGATTGTGACGATGCTGCCGAATTCGTTGTATCCGATGACGAGTATCCCCCACCCCCTGAACCTAAGTAAGTGTAACCGGTGCCGTCTACCGCAACACCACCATTACCCTCTGGTCCAGCATTGGTAGATGTATTGTCGTCATAACCTCCACCACTACTGCCACCCCAACGAGTACTTTCGGAGAAGGGGTCTATGATTCCTACAGATGGCCCCATTGCCCCCATGAGCATTCTCTCTACAGGTGAGATTTGCCCTTTTAAATTTCCGTACTTATCAACAGTCAGATTGCCCACCCCAGATCGCTGAACTTGCCCTAACATATTGGTCGGTCCTGGTCCAAGGGACCCTGGCCTGCCCCCATATGGTTCTACAAGTTTGTTGTCTTTCAGACCTAAGAGATCTGCTAATTCTTGCCCTATGCTGCCATACTTAGAATCCCCTAAACCCAGCTTTTTTGCCCACTCAGGTAGAATGCTAGCACCCTCAGTTACCGCATCAGCAAGACCACCTAGTCCATACTGGAAGAAACTCGAAGGACCACCTAAAATCAAGGAGGCTATACCTCCTAGGCCAGCAGCAGACCTCTGGTTATTATCCGCGTAATATGCGCCAACAGCAGCATCATTGCCTGTTGCATCGTAATATGTACCCATATAATGATTCGGGTTTTCCCCATTATAGTATGTGCCAACATACGATGGTGTGCCAAAATCAGCACCCCCACTCGTTCCATCAGAATATGTGCCAAAATCAGCATTATCCTTCGTTGAACCGGAAACATTGTATATAGAGTCATCTTGCAAATTATCCCAGAAATCACGTTCACTAGAACCGACATCTTTGCTAATCGAACTAGAACCGACATCTTCAAGAGCCTTCTCAATAGAAGCAGAGACAATGCCCCCAGCATTAGAAGCTGGGCCATCGGGTATACCGAGCCACGGATACATCAGCATCTCAGGTCCTAATCCGTACTGATCCGGGAGACTACCAGGAGGTGCGGTATTGTATAAAGACCTATCGGCATCAAAGAGAGGGTACTGCCCATAGAAATTTGTCATATATACCTCTAACCATTATACCTTATTTATTCTTTGTATTCAACCTGTTAGAAATTCTTAGCAAATACATGTTCCGCGCCGAGAGAATCTACGAGAAATGCGAATCCGATAGAGTGTAACGCGGCGGCGGCAGTGTACGTATCGTTAGCGTGAGCGCCATTTCTTATCAAGCGGCAAGGGATTAGCAAGCCTATGTCCTGATCCGTTATGTCTATGCCGGTGGAACTGATATCCGTTTTGATATGAGCATTGTCCACGCCAGTCCCAGCGGTCTCCCCGGTGAGGGTGGCAGTGGCAGGGAAAACTGCCCCGTCCTTGGCTAACGTATATTCCAGCTCCCAACGCACCGTACCCACCCCTGTATCCGAGGGGGACCACCTAACGTACGGGTATAGCGTATCACCCCCTGCCCAGGACTCAGGTACTTCTATTGTGAAGAAGACTTCATTGGATGCCGCATCAGCAAAATTGTACCCATAAGTATTGCCCAACAAGGCTGTAAAGGTGGGATCCGACACCCCTCGCAGGATGAGATCTTGCGGCATGATCTTAATGCTACTCCATCGCGCTTCGTAAAATTCAGAAGTGTAGAGCACGGTATGCTTGAGCCATGTTTGCAGGGTGCTGGTAAGCTCTCTCGCTGTAGCAGCATTCCACTCTTCCCCAACTTGAGGGAGCCTAGGTAAGTTTGGCGCAGACCTTGAACGGGTCATTGACGTTTCCCATCAGCTTTCACGCGCATACGAATCTTCCCTATGTGGGCGTCATTGTTAAGCTCACTCCAGTCAATGCGGTATTTGAATTGCCTTCCCCGTAATCGCACATCAATTTTCTCCACAGAATCCTCTAAACTGTAAGGCCCCTTCGACACCTCAGGCCCATTGGGATACGGCGCAACGTACATAGTTAGGTCTGTTGTTCCTCCCGTAGTCTTTATGTCTGGTATGATCCGGTCAATAAATATGAAGTCATTTCCTTCTGGCAACTCAAAAGCACCTGTCTCTATGAAAGCTACCAGCGGGGCCGCATCATCATTGAAGCCCACCTCATGTTCCCAGATGTACCCACTTGAATCTACGGCGATGGGAAGAGGGAATACGGAGGGTGTCATCCACACAGTACGGTCCAAGCTTCCAGTATCCCATGTGCCATGCAATATATTATACTTTACATATTTATCCACCTCAAGATTTGCGGATGTTTTTGATTGGTAGAAAAACCACACCTCTTGAAATTCTTTATTAACAGCAGCTACAATTTTATCTCTTTGACCACCATCTAAATTTTCTTCAAAAATATATTCATGGACAGTGTTCGGCATAACCGATTGCACACCGTCGTACTTGTAGAAGTTATCTCGGGCCATCCAGTACGTGACACCGTTCCACGACACCGCTGCCTTTGCCCCCGTGGACCCAACACCCGCCCCAATATGTTCTAGGGAGAATACGAAACGTCCCCCAACGTACTTCATGGCGTACAGATCTGAGTCAGTCCATATGAGAATCTGCCCCCGAGTTTTCGTAACTCCTTTAATCGTTGATCCATGCGTCAACCGAACCGACCCAGCTGTGTTGGTAATGGATGGAGCCCATGTTGTAAAATCCTCTTGATCACACCACTGAACCAGCATCGGGTCATAGGCAGACCCATCGTGCGCCCCGAATACAATCACATGACGATCTTCACCAGACACAACCATCAACCCCACTTCACTAGGAGCATTTGCTATCAGAGTTGCCGGGGTCCCCACACCCCCTGAGGTATCCCATGTATACAAACCCCCAGCTCGCTTCGCCGCGATGAGGTCTTCGCCCCAATTATCTAAGGACCATATAGTTGCGGCCAGCAGAGCATCCGATGCCGTACGCGCATCACCGTATTCCTCTGCGCCGTAGTTACCAACACCATAACCATACTGAAACACTGAGGATGAGTTGCCACAATTGATTGTGTAATCCCCAGTGACAGTGGCACCCCCCGCAGAAGCTGAACTAGAGGCAGTTTCTGTGTCTGCGATGGTGTACGTATTAGCGTCGGCTACTGTTAAAATGGTGTATGGCGTTGAGTTTATTGTGATACCGTTAACAGGATTGGTGACGCCTGAATAGGTAACACGATCCCCTACCACCGCCCCATGAGTGTTATGTGTGACAGTTATAGTAGAAGACGCCGACACCGTGGCGAATGGATCTGTTGGCAAGGCTGCTGCCGATACGCGTATCGGAGTGATATCACTGACATTACCCCCCGCGTAGTGGTAT
>TARA_R110000803_G_scaffold35710_3_pt1 | contig 20197 bp, 22 predicted proteins | sample TARA_R110000803 | Tara Oceans TARA_R110000803 (sample SAMEA4397772) | marine metagenome | biome: Polar Biome; feature: [SRF] surface water layer (ENVO:00010504); material: water (ENVO:00002006), including particulate matter (ENVO:01000060) such as... | depth 5 m | reverse complement strand
AAGGACTGGCACTATTCTCACACGTAGTTCCTTCTGTTGTAAATTCATTACATCCACAGTTTTCGCTATTGATAGCCTCAATAACAATATCGCCAGTAGTTGCATTCCAACTATTAATACTTAAGTCACATTGAGCAACTACACTAAAATGTATGAGTCCTATTAGGAGAGCAAATAATTTACTTTTCATTTTGATAAAATATTTTTTTTGTGGTGATAAAACCGTTTGACCATTCAGTCTTTATTATATAAAGGCCAGGTGATATTCTACTAACATCCGATATCACCCTACCATCTATACCAATAATAGATGATTTAATTACTTCACTGATTGATTTTTCTATTATAGGTTGAGGTTTTGGCATATCAATAATACTTCCTGTAGTACAATCCATCCCATAATATTCAAGGAATGTCATTAATTCATCAACTCCAACACCATTAGTTCCATAATTAGATAGAAACACATTCAAATCAGAAACACCAACAATACCATCCCCATCAAAATCATATGGGCAAGTATCTTCAACATCACAAACACTCCCATCAGTTATCAGTGAGGGTCTATAAACCAACATACCATGCATTCTATCTGATTGTCCAGGTGTGAATCTTGTGCAACAAGGGTCGGCGTAGTAATCCATATAATTATCTAATAGAGGATTTAGTTCGGGACATGTAGGATTATTACAACTCCAATTTACTAAGGTGGGAGGGGTATCACATACATAATCCCCTTGTTGCAAGCAATTTACCTCTTCATCCACACTATCGCACGAAGCATTAATATTAAAAATATGGTATAACCCTAAATAATGACCCATCTCGTGAACTAAAGTCCTATTTAACCCAAAATTAGTACTTGATGTAAATCCAAAAGCATTAGTCCTTACATACACCCCATATGGGGCAGGAGGAGTGTAAGCGAATCCGAGTGGATTACCCGACCAAGGTACTACGTATATATTACAATAGTTAAATGACGCATAAGATAATGCGGAGTACATACTTAGATGAGTGTTATATACATTATCAATATCCCCTAATCCCAAATCTCCCCAATCATAATAGCGAATACCATCAATATCATCACCCGATGGTGATAGACCAGCAATACAAAAATCGATTTGGGTATTTGCGTCAGATAAATCAGAAAATACTCCTGCGAAATTCTCAGCAAGATTAGTAACTGTTTCCTTCACAAATTCCTCCGTCAAGTGAGAACCTACTCCATAATCCTCTCCCTCATGTATAACATGTACAATAACAGGTACAATAATAGGGTCAGGAGCCGTTCTTTGGATGTTTTTGTGAGAATTTTGATTAAATTTCAAAACTTTCATATAATCCCGTGAATATTCTGGGTCCTCCATAGCTCTAGTGTGGACTTCGTCAGTTCCACATTTTTCTACCTCTACCGAGCTGAAAACATGTTGGGTGCTTTGAGCTGATAAGAAAAAGGGTAGTAATATTAGAGGTACTATTAAAAATCGACACATCTAAGGGTATATATAAGCGTTTGTAATAATATATTATTATCCCTTATAAATATCTGTTAATTTAAAAAAGATAACTTTATTCATTATAAGGCAAAAAAAAATCGGGGGTATCCCGATTCTTATTTTTTTAATGTGTGATTTAATTTTACTCAAATACCTCATCAATTTTACTTTCAACACATGCGGTAATTCTCCAATCATATGTGAATCCTTCAAAACTGTTAGTCACTTTAGATTCAACATCTGTTATACTAAAACCTTTAACCAATTTTTCCTCTCTAATTTTCTTAATTTTACCTGTATTCTCATCAGGTAAATCATACTGTACTTTTGCTACAAAGTATTTGTCTTGCATTGTTTCCATAGTTTTCTTTTTTTATAATGTTTAATACCCTAAATAATCGGATAATTTTTTCATTAAGTCAAGTGATTTTCCTAAACCTTTTTCAGGTTCTGTCATTGAACTCCTTTGTACGGTCTCCTCTTCAATATTCTCATCATACTTCATTCTATCGTCTTGATTAAGGAATAAGTATGCTCCTGGTGTGGATGGAGATGAAACTAAATCAAAACATATTAACTCAAAGTCTTCCTGTACCTCGTTTTTCTCACCCTTCTTAACTAATGAACCTACTCCACGAGACGATACTCCCATCGTAACCCCTTGTCTCATAAGATTCGCCGCTTGGTCTCCCGGACAAGATACTATACCACTATCATGAAATCCTGGTGATGTTAATAATTTTATCTTACCCATTAATACGTTTCCTTCCCACCATATATCAGTAATTAAATGTGATACACGGTCTAAATCAATTAAAGATGATTCAGGATGATTAAGTTCAGATATTGATAAACCTTTTTTTATGGCATCTTTATATTTCTCACCTTCTCTTCTTAGTATTTTTTCGGGATATATTCTTCCATTCCTGTTCGGAGTATTATACTTTTGTAACACTGCGTAAAATTCAAATGGTTTAGAATGGTCTAATTTACCATAAGATTCTTTTATAATGTCAGCATTACGCTTATCGTTTGGGTTTATAAACCCTGCATCCCACTCAATCAATATTCCTTTGCCGGTGTCGTTTGGTCCTAATATTTTCATATGTTTTATTTTATAAATATCTTATAAATGTAATTCTACATCCCATTCACTTATTTGAATTGGTGTTAATCTCAATATTTTTTCATTTAGTTTATTGGATAAAAACAATTTATACTCCATTGCTAATTGGGTATCTTCCATTTCTCCCGGCCATAAAGCCCAATTAACGGCAAACTCGGTCACGTCCTTCCCATTATATAGTACTTCATCGACATCCACAGCTAAAATCAAATTATCTTCCTCGTCTAAATTACCTTTTAAGAAAACACTTGATGGTTTTATGTAGACTTGTCCATGCTCCCAAATATAATCATTAATATTGATTAGGTTATTTAAATTATCCAATGCAGTATTTGACTCAAATAATCTTGTTGATTGATTTTCAGTAATAACTATTTTCATTTAAATGTTTTAATATAAATATATCAGATTGTTTGTTTCTTAGTTTTATGTAGAATGAAATGTTTCGACTTAGTTAATGGATAACCGTAAACCGTATTTACAATTTGTCTTACTCTATCTCTTAATATTAACGATTTAAAGTCAATATGTTCTTTTACAAACAATGTCATCTCTAAATTCATAAAACTTCTCTTACCTAATTGTATACCACTACTCCTTAAATCTAAATCAACTATATTGTGTTTTTCAAATATTATTGGGTCAACTACATCTAATAAATGATGTCTAATATTTCTTTCTAACATTCCTGTAACTCTTGACCAATTTTCTACAGTCGTAGTTGGCTCAACCCAACTTTGGATGATTATGTAAACTGACTTTAATTTTTTTGAATCAACTGTGCCATAACTACACTTTGCATTTTTGTATCCCGTTAACTGAGAGGTTTTTCCTTTTTTCATATATTTTCATAATGTTCTAATGTTTATTTTCAATATAAAATGTAACCATAAAAATATCGATTGTCAAAGGATTGGTAAATACTTGGATATTTATTAATGATAACAATAAATATGATAATAATAAAAGTAGGTAAAAACGAAAATATAGAAAAGGTACTAAAAAGGTACAAGAATAAAGTCTATAAAACTAAACTTTTGATAAAAGTTCGAGAGTATAAGGAATATACTAAAAAATCGGAAGTAAAACGAAAAGAGAAGTTAAAGTCCATTTATGTGCAAAAAATAAAGGGTATAGAAAACTAAACCCTTTATTAAGTATATTATTATATTTCTTTAATTCTTAGGAATCGTAGTTAGTCATTTGATTTTACCCATACTTCTGTTGTACAATCCATACCACATCCATACCCCATGACTACGAATTTAAAACCATTACTTTCCCACTGTTCTCTTATAGATTCATTATAACCGTCCATTTCATTTATAATATATTTTACATTATCTAACACATATTTACCTACAATAGTATTTTGAAATGAGTATAAACATCCTTCACAATCCACAAATAAACAATCGGGTTTTTCATCTTTAAAAACATTTTGAATATCTTCTAACAGTAATTCATCGGCTAATTTACTTATAATGGTATATTTGTCATTAAAACAATCTTTATTTTTGTATATATGTTCCACTTTACCGGTGAAGAAAGGTTTACCTAAACCAGGCTCAATAACTATATGTTTTTTTTGTAAATTTCTTTCACTTAATACAGAATTTATGATATGAGATACCTTACCAGTGCCACCACCTATTTCTATCACATTTTTTACTAGTGGGATTATTTGATAAGCAATCGAGCCCTCTCCAATTTCATATTCTTCATCGAATCCAGACCCGGTAAATTTAGCTCTATCATCTATTATTAATTTTTTATTTTTATCTAAAATAAACATATCATATTCTTTTTTATTATATTTCTTTTAAACCTCTATAGTCCCTGTTCTAATTGTTTCAACTTATATAATGAAGTCAATGAAACATCCGATTCATTAATCTTTTCAATAGTCTTTTTAACTTGGTCATTTAATTCAATATCTTTAGACTCGTTTATCTTTTCAGATAATTTAGATAAAACCACTTTTTTAGATTTAATTATCTCTTCAGATAATTCACTTTTATTTAAAGATAAAAGACTTTTTAATTCCTTTTGTTCTTCCTCACTAATATTATCATATTCTTTATTAAAGGTATTTGTCGCGATACTAATCATTGAACTTATTGGAATATTAAATGACTCTAAAACATTTTCCGATTTAATGGATTTTCCTAATAATTTTTTAATATTATTTTTACATTCTAATACTTTCTCTAAATGCTTAATAGATTTATTATAAACAATAGTGTCTATATCATTATATGAGTTAGTTACCGATTTACTCAAATTTTCAGAAATCCACATATCGACTTCCTTTATTTTACTTTTTTCACTTACAACAATTTTCTTAATGATTTCAATACTTTCGTTAATATAATCATCTAAAATATCATTAGACAGTCCTTTATTTTTAGATAACTCATCATATAAAAAATACGCTTCAGCAAGTTTTGCATTATCTATTATATTTTTTTTGAAAGATATTGTATTACTCTTAAAAGAGTTTTTACTATACGATTCCACCATTAAAGATTCTATATTTGATTTTATTTGTCCGAATTTACTCATAATCTTTTTTATTATAAATATTACTTATGTAGTAATGTTTTCAATTTATCTTCGATTTCCCCTAAAGACTTTCTACCTCTAGATAAATCTATTTGTGAAATACCTGTTATCATATTATCTTCTAATACAATATTTAAGTCTTTTCCATTAAATCCTTCAGGAGTAATCTCTTCACCTCCACCACCTATATCTGTACCAGTATCTCCTAAGTCACCACCTAAGTCACCACCTAAGTCACCACCTAAGTCACCACCAAATCCTGAGTCTCCTCCAAATCCTGTATCAGAAGGTTCAGTAACTTCACCTTCGGGAGCACCTCCCTCACCAGGTTTATCGCCATATAGTTTATCGATATTCGCGAATATACCTGTTTTAGAAATTGTTTCTGATGTTTTTTCAAGTTCAGCACCAACTGCCCTTTCAATTCTTTGTTGTTGTAAATCTAACTTAATTTCTTCATCTGAAAAACCAAGTATATGTTTTTTAGCCCATGAAGATGAAACGGGTTGAATTCCGTTTCCTGGGTCTGAAACCGAGTCTCGATAGAGAGCTACTTTTTGTTGCCATTGCTCTACTTTAAGAAGGTCTGCTTGTGTTGATGGGTTAGTAAGTCCTAATGTGAAGTTACTTAATTCATCTTCAAACCCTAATAAATATAAGTGAATAATAGCCACCTTATTTAATTCCTGAATCATAGATTTTTGAATTCTATTAATTGTACGAGCAAATCTAATATCTTGTAACGCTAAGTTCTTACCGTCACCCACAACAGATTCGAAACCTAAAAATGTTTTAGGAACACGAAGTGCCGTTAAAAGTTTCTTTTGGATATACTCAATATCTGCAATTTCAGATAAATTTTGAGCCCCTGGTAATGTATCAATTGGATTCGGGGCATTAGCGTCTCGAACAGGTATGAAATAATCTTGGTCTACAGCCATTTGATTGTATCTTAAATCAACGTTACCATTTTCTGAATCAACAATTTGGTCTCTTTTAAACTTATTAGCCACTCTTTGAACATATGCTTCGACATCTTTATCGTCCATATTACCAACAAAGACTTTAAATACCCTTCTTTCAGGAGCCCTTGATGTTCTATATATTAACATTGCATCCTCAGAAAGGATAAGTTGTTTCCATATTCTTCTACCTTTTTCTAACATAGAAGTACCATATGGTAATTTACGGTCATCACCTAATAATCTAAAATGTGCAACTTCCCAAGTATTGAATACGACATCCTTAGTTTGCCATAAAAATTTAAGTGAGTCATTATCAGTATCAGTACTATTTCTTTCAGGTTTAATTTTCATACCCCTTTCCTGACGAGTAATTTCAATATTAGGAAGTTGTTGAACTCCCATCACACCTCTTTCAGGGTCTAATTTTAAATAAACAAAATTATCACCGTATTTACAAGTATTTCTTGTCCACATAGGTAAATTAGTGCTAATGTCCAATCTATTATTAAATAGGTCACCTAATACCGATTTAATTCTTTTACTTTCTGAATAAATTTGTAATATAAATCCATCCTCATTTGAAGTTGTCGATTCTTCAGCATAGATATCTAATGCTGCTGAAATCTCAGGAGTATACTCCATACTTTCATAATCGTAGAAAGACGCTAATCGGGTTGGTTCGTAATATACTGCTTGAGTATATAAGTTATTTTCAATCTTTTGCCATTGTTGACCAAGATATAAAGTCTGTTGTGCTTGAAGTTTTTCTCTTTCATACTCCTTCTTATCTGGAGTCTTTAAAAGTTCTTTTTTATCAAACTTAAACACAGGCGCTTGTTGGTCCAATGTAGAATCAGGACCAAATACCTTAGTAAGTCTTTGCCATACTGTATAATTTTGTTGTGCCATATGTTCTTTTTACATAAATAGTAAGGTTATTTGAATTAAACTAAATGTTTAAATTCTTCCAAATAACCAAGAATTGTTTTGATAGTCTTGTTTTGTTGCTTCTTGACCCATTCTTTGGTGGTTTATTCCCATTCCTGTAGAGGTCAATGCGGGATTAAAATTTCTAGTACTACTCTTTACTGGAGTCTCATTTACCATCCAACTATCCATCATCGCCTTTGTATGTTCAGTAACTCGCTCTAATTGAGTAAATGAGTTCTCACCGACATATATAGCCATTGCAATAGCCATTATTAAATCATCATGTTGACCTTTTTGGTGGTCAGGTCTACCATTGATATAGATGAATGTCTTTAACTCGTTTAACAGTCGTGTTGAACGTATCGCAAAATCATGTCTAAGAGACTCCTCAAAGGTCGATACGATTTGTACACGTTTATTATTAAAGTTTAGTCCCGGTATCTTATCTATAGTGGATGGATTATATTTCCATTTATCGGCAACATTTACCCCCTCAACATATAAATTCTTATATCCTAACTCTTGTAGTTTTCTTGAAGTAGCAACACCCATACCTCCAGTAATGTCAATAACCACAAAAGCAGAGTACATAGTAGCCCATTTAAATGCTATTTCAGCAGCAACATCAGGAGGTATTTTACCTAAATATTCTAAAACTTGTTCCCTTTCTTCAAAATCGATAATAGTAAAGGTTGTAAAATCCTCACTATCACCACGAGAAACATCAATACCCATTATATATTTATGTCCCTCTACCGGCTCTTTCCATTGCCATAAGGCACCTCCCATGAATTTATTTTCAGGTTCCTTTATAGACTTTTCTTTAATGATTTCAATCGTTTCACTTGGAATAACATTATCTCCTGAACCCAAGAAGTTACACTCTAATTCTTGAGATATCTTTCTTCGGTCGAATTTAAGTTTCTTAGCCATACCTTCAAACCATGAAGAATAAACTTTATATCCGTCTAATAAATTACGTTTAATTTTATCGTTATCCCTTTTACGTGGATGTATGTGTGAATAATCGATAATGATTTTACTATCATCATATTCATTACGATTTAACATATAATGAATTATATCCTTACATTTAATAAGTTTTAAGTCACTAGCATATCTTGGGTCACGATACCAATACATTTCAGTTATCTTAAAGTCGTTCATCCCTCTAACTGCTTGGTCATAGATAGTATAATATATTGGGTCAAAACCGTTAGGTGTTGATATCACAATTACTTTACCACCTGTAGATAATGAAGCCATACAAGCAGACCAAAAATCACCATCGGCATCGATAAACGCGGCTTCATCAAAAATAAGTATAGTTGGAGTATACCCACGAAGAGCATCTTTAGATGTTGCTACTGCCTTAACTTCACACCCATTACTTAATTTAAAATGTCTTTGTGAATTTTTTTCAGCCGAAAATGTGACTCCGAACCATAATGGCCATTGGTCAACAAATCCTCTTACCTTATTAGCGAACTCCATAGACGTATCTAGTTTATTCGCAATAATCAATACTTTTTCAGGTTTCTTTTTAGATGCGGTAATAACTTTCTTAGATGCCCATGCTGCGGTTACTGTTGAAACACCAGCTTGTCTGTATTTTAGAGCAATATTCTCTTCGTGTTCATCATAATCACGAATAAGTGTATCTTGGTCAGGAAATAATTCTAAAGGTACGTATTTAGATTGGGTATTATCGTAAGTTTGTAGATAGGTTTTTAATGCGTAAGAAGTGTCTTTTACACATTTTGAGTATTCCAATAAAACTTGCTCTCTTGATAGTCCCATCTATACATAATAAGTTTTTTTTATGATAAAGAAATACCTAAGTCACCTAGTAAATCCGAAAGACCACCATCATCATCTTCATCATCATCAGAGTATTGGTCCATCGCGTCTTCATATTCTTGAGATTGTAACTCTTCAATAATTTCATCAACCATCTTAGATACAATTTTTTTACCATCATCAGAACCAGACATAATCATTTTTGCCACATCAAAAAATTCGTCAGTCGTTAAAGATGAGAATCTTGAAAATAAGTAATTTTGTATTTCTCTTAAATCGTCATCATATAATTTTTCAGGATAAGCTTCCATAAATTTTTCCCAAATAACTGGACCTAATCTTAAATCCCACACCTCATATGGTAAAGTATCTTGTGAATTCATAACCATTTCAGCGGCTTTAGGTTCATCAGGTAATCCTTGAGTACCTAGTACCTCGTAAACTCCTTTAATTAACTCGTGTACTAATATCGGGAAAAATAACCCCTTAGCCTTAATAGTTGGTGGGTCAGTAGTATCATCTACCTCTTCTTTACCTTCCATACCCTCTCCACTCTCTGCTGCCTTCATAACCATTTCATCAGGTAAAATCCAATATAATAAGTCGTTAACTGACATTATAACCCCGTAAAGATTTAATAGTTTAGGGTCAATCTTATTTAATTCTTCAGATACTAAATGAAACATATAGTGTCCTTTTTTAGAAGCTCCCTGAATAAGAGAATTAATAAAACGTCTCTTAGACTTTTCTAAGTCAAACTTTTCAAAAGCGGCCATAAAATTTTCTAAGTCGTCCTCTGCATCATCTTCACTAACACCAAATTGGTCAATAACGTCCTCATCTTCAGGTTCTTCGGAGTCTTTTTTCATTCCAGACATATCAATCTGACCAGGCATTGAAGTTAACTCAACATCAAACTGAAAGGCATTTTCAGGTAATGACATCTCTTGTTTTACCAATGTAACCGCAAGTTGTTCTAAATATCCTTCGTTATTTGATTCTATTTGTTTAACCTCTTGTACGGCTTTCATCATCATACCCTGTAGATTCATTAATTGATTTTGAGTCACATCGGGTACCCCTGTATAACTCTTAACTTTCTCAATAACATCACGAAATCTTTTAGATGCAATTAATTGCTCAAAAGAGTTGTCAAGTTCATCGTCATCCTTTCTAGGTAATGCCGGATTATCAGACATCGGGGTATCTCCCGTTTCCAACTTAGACTGTATTCCTTGGTCCATTCTTTCAGGTCCATCGTATTCAATTTGTTCTTTTATTCTCTTACTCATCTTTAAATGTGATATTTAAACTATTAAATTTAAGGAATTCAGGTAAATCTGAATTAGTTTTAGCTTTAGGTGCCGGTTTATGTTTCGGCTTATAAGGAGATTTTCTATCCGGTTTAGTACGTGTAGGTGATTTAGTAGGTGCTTCTTTTGTACCTGGAGAATCTTTTATATCCGGTGATTGTTCGATAATATCTATTAAATCTTTTTTAGTCATAGTAGGTTTGTTAATGTCTTTAATCAAAGATACGATATTTTCTTCAATCTGTCTAACTTTATCACTATGTTCTTTAAGGTCTTTCGATACTTGACTAACACATGCATCAAACTTCTTCTCAGCGTTTTTCTTCCATGTTTTTTTAGGGCCATACTTAGATTGTATACTATCCATACAAATCGCATATTCATTATCTTCTTCAAACATACCTAATGATGTAGGTGCTTCTGGAGCTTCCGCCCCTTTTGGACCTCCCTTTGGTTTAAAAGTAAAATATTTACCAATAGGTTTATTCATTTTCATATTACCAACTAAATCCTTGGCAATTCCTTTTTTCATCTTTCCTCTTATAATACTATTCTCTCCCATTGCCTTTCTATCGTTATCTGAATCATCATCCATACCGTCAGGCGCCATATCATCTTCATCATGTGGCATTTCTTGACCCGTAGCCGTTTGCATCGCGACATCACCTAAAGCATTTGAAGAATCAATCTCTTCATCTACGGGGATTTCAAAGGTTGTGGATTGTTCGTTATCACCTAATTCTATATCAACATCATATGACTCTCTATCTTTAGCTGGTTCAAACATTTTCATTAACATATTAAAGTCATCTTTAAAATAACGTCTTAAATATAGTCTTTTGGCATTATCGATTAAACCCTGTCTATCTGTTTGATATTCCTCCCAATCATCCCACCAATGGTCAACTGCAGACTCGGCCGCAGATTCTAAATCAGAACTAAATGGACTTGGCATATCTTCAGGTTCACCTAACTCATCATGAATTGATTTATTAAAGTATGACTGGTCTGAACTTCCCCATTCATTTAATTCTTCTTCTCCTAATTCTTTAGTTAGTTGTTGTGCAAATTGATTTGCTTGAGCTAAATCAGACTTTATTTTGTCTACTTTAGTAGGGGTATCCCCTTGTTCTTTCACTATTTTTTTATGTAAAAGATTGATTTGTTTTTCACTAAGTCGTTTAAGAGTCTTTACCTTAAACCCTTCTTTAAGTAATTCTATTATGTTATTTTTTGTATTCATCTTCCATAAAACTTTTTTCGTAGCTCAATACGATATCTCTTTCGTAAAGTTTATCCTCAACAGATTTAACACTGTCTCCATAATGAAAAACTAATCTTTTAAATTTTTCATTTAAAATGGCTTCACTATCTTCATTTTCCCAAGCTAAGGATATTACCCTATCGATTGCATCATATACACCGAAAAAATCTGAGTTTTGTATTAAATGTAAATCTATACCGACATTTCGTAGTACGCCCACTTTTTTTATAAACTTAATTTGAGGCGGTGAAGGGTTACCATTTGCCGGTTGTGTATCCCATTCATCGCCCCATACATCGTCCATATCGGAAAATATAAATTCATATATATTATCCCCTTTATAGTTGGGTCCTAGTTCATTAACATAAACTAATTTCATATTAATACCCCTTTAGTGGATACTTTAAGTTGTTTACCTTCAGATTCAAATACTAGATTACCTTTATTAGTTTTACCTAAAAATATAATATTATTATTTTCTTTAACTAAGAACTCAGAAGTCAATTCTTGTTCAACAGTTTTCGATAATCTTTTTATTTCTTTTTTTACTGAAATGTTTTTAACTTTTTCTGATAAGAATTTTTTAATGTTTTTTGATTTAATAGTACTTTTCTCATTTTCATTAATTACAAAGTATTTTTTTAGTACCTTATCTACTTTAGATTCGGTAAATATTTCATCAACAAATGAAGTCATCGAATCTTGTTCAGATAACTCATCGTCAACTATTGGTTCTTCTAAATCTAAATCTAAATCTAAATCTAAATCTTCATCTTCAGCGTCAATATCAATATCAGTATCATCCATACCATAATCGACATCTTCTTCTTCAAAATTAGCTAAGATATCTTCCTTATCCTCTTCAGATAATTTTTCTAATGAAACCGCAGAAATAATTGAGTTTATAACATATTTAATATCCTCAGAAGATAACCCCTGATTTTTATCATAAGTTCTCAACTTCTGACCTATTTTACCGGTTAGTTTTTGAATTACTTTAAATGAACTTTCATCGTCCTCTTCACCGTCTATAGTGTCTTCAATATCTAAATCTAATTCCTCATCTTCTATAGAAGTCTCCGTATCCATATCTAAGTCCATATCTAAGTCCATTGACTCGTCATCTAACTGTGTATCAGGTAAATCCGAACCTAAGTCTAAATCAACAGAAGGTTCCCCTAATGGCTCTTCAATGTCAAGCTCAACATCCACTTCAGGTTTTGGTGTTTTAAGAACAAACTTTTTTTGTTCACCAATAATATTAACTCCTTCAACATTTTCAAAGAGTCGGTTAAGTTCACCAGCAATAAGATTAATCTTTTTCATCGCTTGAGAGAAAGACCTATAATGTTTACGGTTTTGCATTGGTTCAGCGTAATCAAGTTCTGATTCGTTAATTCCTTTTTTAATTATGTACCCTGTTTTTTCTTTAACGATACCATAATGTTTTCCATCCGCCAATTGTATTGAGTACTCGGATGTAGAGCTTTTGTTTTCACTAATAGTTGACGGTTTTGACCCGTAATTAGCCATTTCAAGAATTCTATTTATTTGTTCTTGACCTGATAATTTTTCACTACCTAGAGGTTTTAAATCTGACATATCTTAATTGTTTTGTATTTTTTTTAATTTAACTGTTTAAACCAGCACCACCTAGCAGTACCGTATTACATTGTACGACAGACTCTCCAAGACCATTAATATATGTTGCGTGTGTTGGGGTAAATCCTGTAGTTCCGCTTAAGGGAATTATGTATTGTGAGCTTGTACATCCGGTTTGTGCCATAATAGTTTTTTATTATAAATATACCATAAGTTAAGAATTTCCATTTTTTCTTATCTCACGATACAATTATAGTTTATTTTTGTTCAGATAAAGAGAGTTTTTTATCAATTAAACCGTTTTGAAAATCAAATAATTTTTGAATATAACCATTTCTTCTTAAGAATTTAAATACTAAATTTTCGTAGGAATATTCACCTTCCTTTTCTAATCCACATCCTCGATATTTCTTTAACCTATCTTTTACTTTATCAATTTTTAATAATGAAGACTCTAAGTCCTCATTATTATTTTCAAGGTCATCAATTAATGCATCTATAATGTCTTCCCATTGATTAACTTTATCTTTAATTATTTTCTTATTAATCTCAATATCTTCTTTAGATGGTTCAATAATCCACTCTCCATATAATACAGAATAAACTCCTGTAGATATATGTTGCTCATTCGTGTCTTGGACATATACCTCCACCTCATAACCCTTTACGGTTATATCATGAGTAGAATTAAATAAGGTCTTCTTTAACTTAAACAGGTCTTGGTATAATTCCTTCTCTTCTCCCGACTCATTAAAGTCATACATAATATGTAAATCGATATCTGAGTATTCAGACCAATTATAATTCGATAAAGAACCTGTCATTGTAATATCCTGTATGAATATATCATACCCTAAATGTTCAATAAACTTATTTGATATCTCAATTAACCGCAGACGGATATCTTCATGTAGTCTTGCATCTGAAGGACTATTTGGGTTTTCCCATATTACTGGGTTTAACTCATCTTTCACATTAAAACTATTAATTATATTATTAAAATTTTCCATTAATAATAAATAGTCAAAGTAATTACTTTGTTATTTTTTTATATTTGAATTTCCTACCTATCTCCTTATTAAAGAATGTTCCTTGAGATTCGGCCATTCTAAATTTTGTATATATTGAGTGTGGTACCTTCTCATATTCGTATTTCATACCATTTTTAAACGATACCGTTAATTTTTCTTCACCTGTATCGTAAATTGTTTTTGTTAAGTTCGAAGATACTATCTCATTGATAATTAATTTACCCTCTATTTTTTCACTTTTAATTCCCATAGTTAACTTTTTAAATAAATATACGAATAGTTTTTAAATAAAAAACCCTCCTATTGGAGGGTTTTCATTAATTTGATAATTCTTTGATTTTATCTCTAAGTTCTATAGAGTATTCAAAGTTCTCTTCAGTAATTGATTTTTTCAGTTCTATTTCAAGTTCACTTATTTTCTCTCCGTTCTCTTCTAAAGACTTAATCATGTCTCTAAGTTTAACCGCAGTCTCAAAGTCCTGATTAACTACTGATTCATTTAACTTATTTTTTAAGTCGTCAACCTTACTTGACGATTCTTCAGTATTACCATTCTTATAATAATACATATAACCGTTAGGTCCCATTTTATAAAATAATGGTTTAGTCTCATTAAAGAAGGTATCTAGTTCATTGAACATAGAGTCAAAATCACTGAATGGGTTATTAAATTTTCTTTTTCCGAACATAATGTTAGTTTTTCTTAATTAATTGTTTATCTTTGTATTAACGATAAGTAATAAACGTGCCAACACAAGTATGGTATGTAGTAAAGTAATTATAATGTCAAAGTGACATGTAAAATAAACTTAATATGACAAAATGTCAGTATTTGATAAATGCATAACTTTTGTTATGTTTGTAATAATAAATTAAATAATATAATATGATAGAATCAGTAGACCCTAATGAAAAGGGAGGACGTAAACCCAAAGAAATTAATAACTCTAGAACTCCCGTTTTAGATAATTTTTCTCGTGACTTAATTAAGTATGCCGAAATGGGTAAACTTGACCCAGTAGTTGGACGTGAACGAGAGATTAATCGAATAGCCCAGATTCTTTCTCGAAGAAAGAAGAATAACCCAATTATTGTTGGGGAGCCTGGTGCGGGTAAGACGGCAATTGTCGAAGGATTAGCAATGAAGATATTTGAAGGGGACTGTCCTCAAAATTTATCAGATAAAAGAATAGTATCTTTAGATATGACTTCAATTGTAGCTGGAACTAAATACCGTGGACAATTCGAAGAGAGATTAAAGGTCATCTTAGATGAGTTAAATGAAAATTCAGATATTATAATTTTTATTGATGAGATACACACAATTATAGGTGCTGGTAACTCATCAGGTTCTTTAGATGCCTCTAACATCTTTAAACCTGCATTAGCTAGAGGTGAACTACAATGTATTGGGGCAACGACTCTTGATGAATACCGTGAAAACATTGAAAAGGATGGAGCTCTTGAGCGTCGTTTCCAAAAGGTTATTGTTGACGGGTCAACACCCGAAGAAACTTTAATCATTCTCGATAACTTAAAATCTCGTTATGAAGAACACCATAAAGTGACGTATACCCCCGAGTCGTTAAAGGCCTGTGTGACATTAGCGGATAGATATATTACTAACCGTGAATTTCCGGATAAGGCGATTGATATTATGGATGAGGTAGGAGCAAAGGCACAGATTAATGTTAAACTTCCTGAGGTTATTGAAAAACTTAGGTCACGTGCAATTAATATAAAAGAGGAGAAAATACGGGTAGTTAAATCTCAACAATATGAAAAGGCTGCAGAATTAAGAGATAAAGAAAGAAAAATTCTTAAAAAATTAGATAACGAAAAGGTAAAGTTTGAGGTGTCAAAAAATAACACACGTAAACCTATTACCGAAGATATGGTTTATGAAGTAGTATCTACTATGACTAAAATACCTGTAACGAAGTTAAATAAAGATGATAAAGAATCTTTATTGGGTCTCGAGAATAGTCTCAACCGTTCGGTAATTGGTCAAGAATTTGCCGTTGAAAAGATATCAAAGGCAATACGTAGAAATCGTATCGGAATTAAAGACCCTAACCGACCTATAGGTTCTTTTATCTTTTTAGGTTCGACAGGTGTAGGTAAGACACATTTAGCTAAACAATTAGCTAAAGAAATTTTTGGTAGCGAAGACTCACTTATTAGAATGGATATGTCAGAATACCAAGAGAAGTACTCAATGTCGAGATTAATTGGTTCTCCTCCAGGATATGTCGGTCATGACCAAGGAGGTCAATTAACTGAAGCAGTTAAAAACAAACCATATTCTGTAGTTTTATTCGATGAGATTGAAAAGGCGAATAAAGATATTTTCTCATTGTTACTTCAAATGATGGATGATGGACACTTAACTGATAGTTTCGGTCGTAAGATTAACTTTAAAAATTGCTTAATCATTATGACATCAAACTTAGGGGTTAAAAAAATTCAAGACTTTGGAGTAGGTGTTGGGTTTGACACTAAGAATAGAATGTCCAATAATGAAGACATGAAAAAGACAATTCTTCAAAAAGAGTTAAAGAACCATTTTACCCCTGAATTCTTAAATCGTGTTGATGAGGTAGTAGTTTTCAATCCACTAAAAGAGAAAGAAGTTGTTAAGATTGTAGATATCGAGTTACTAAAACTTACGAAACGTTTATTTGAGATGAAGTATGAAATGACTATAACTGAGTCAGTTAAAGAATACATCGCTAAGGTAGGTTTTGACGAGAAGTATGGTGCACGTCCAATTAATCGAGCTATCCAAGAAAAAATTGAGGATTTAATTTCTGAGGAAATACTACGAGGTAACATCAATGAGAATGAACCATTTATTATTGATATGAAGGACGATGAAGAATTAATCATTAAGAAAGATAATTAATTTTCCTTTTCTTTTGGTTTATTCCAATATTAACCTTATATTCGTATTCTAAAACATATATCATGGACAATAAACGACTCAATAGACTAAAGGAAGTACTATCAATACCTACTAAAACGTATCAGGAAGATGATATGGTACAGTACTTATGTGGTGTAATGGACTCAATGCCAAATGTTAAGTACTATACTGATGATATGAATAATGTTTATGCTACTAAAGGTATATTAGATGAGGGAGAGTTTTATCCAATGTTTATTGCTCATACTGATACGGTACATTCACTGGTTGATAAAATCATTGTTCAAGAAGAGTCACTTACCAAACCTCATACCTTTGGTCATACATATGATAATGAAGAGTTCTTATCCCTGAAAGGGTATACCGAAGACGGTAAACCGACAGGTATTGGAGGAGATGATAAGTGTGGAGTGTTTATTGCCCTTGAACTTCTAAATGACCTTCCTAAAGTAAAAATAGGGTTATTTGTATCTGAAGAAACAGGGTGTCACGGTTCAAGTAAGTGTGATACTAACTTTTTGACTGATGTAGGATATGCGGTACAATTTGATGCACCAGGTAATCACTTAATTACCGAGATTTGTTCAGGTACTAGGCTATATGAAAAAGATGGGGACTTTATCAATGTCGCACTTCCATTATTTAATAAGGTGATGGGAATTACTGCAGACCCTCAATCCCATCCATATACCGATGTTTCTCAAATTAAACGTAAGGGCGATTTTAGTTGTATTAATTTCTCATGTGGATATTATAATATGCATACAGAACAAGAATTTGTAGTGGTCGATGATGTTGAACGGGCAATTACATTCGCTAACCGTTTAGTTGACGAATTAGGTAATAGTAAGTTCATATATAATTATCAAAAACCTGATTGGTCAACTACTACCCCATTATTTGATGTTCAGGACTATGATGATGAGGATTTTGAAGAAGATAAAGAAGTATACGATACTGAATATAATTCCATCACTATTTCAAGTAGTGGAGTAGAGATTGAAAGTAAAATTACAGGTGAAATAATTTACTTAGATGATGAAGAAACATTAGAATTGTATGAGGTTATTAGACAAAAATTATTGAGTAACCATATCTACTAATCATCAAAAGGGTCAAATAATTGGTAGTTAGTCATTAATTTTTGAATTGTTGACAATTTAGCACTACCTTTTTTAATTCCGTAATTACCCAATTTTTTTAGTTGAAAATCAATTTTATTAGTTTCGGGATTAATTTTAAAAAACTCAATAACAGTATCCTTCGATTTATTCTTACTTAATGGCTCAACTGAAACTGTTTTGTTCCACCCATACTTATTTTCGATAAAATTATAAATTTCCCGATAAACCTTTAAATCGATATAGGAGTCCGAGTCTTGTAATCTCTCCAATAGATTATCAAATGCCGAGTCCATGTTGTCGTTAAAGTAATAGGCAAATGTTTCTTGGTCTATGTTTTCATAAGCTAAATTATGTGGCTCTTCAACATTAATAGTTAGATTATTTTCAACATAATCTATTAACATTTCATTTAACGATAAATTTTTATTGTACTCCAAGTTTTCTTCATACATTGAGATTAATTTACTAATACTAATATAGTATTTATAGAAACAAGCGGATTCTAATTCTATACCTATTGGTTTGTATATTTCACATAATTCTTCTTTTAAAGCTTTTTGCACACCTACCTCCATAGCCTGATTTTTAGCGTACCCATATGTATCATCAAAAGTATCTAAGAATTTTGCATCAAAACTACCAATAAATTCACCCATTTTCTCTAAACTACCATCTTTGTCAAATATTGATAAGTCGTATAACTCATAGTAATCCTTTAAATCGTGGCCTAACTCTTTAAACCTTATTAATTTTTCTTTAGATACGTTTGGCGTAGTCTTAAAACTTTTGACTAAATCACTACCAGCAATTTCTAACACTTCTTTTAATTTTTTTAAATGACCAGCATTAAAGTCATATAAAGGATATCCCTCTTTTAACTCATCCATAAAGTTGTACGGGTCATAGTAGTACGATTCATACCCATATGGCGAATCCACAGCATAAGCGTATGACTCAATCTCATAATCTTCTAACGTCTGAGAAAATAAACTAAGATATTCCTTAACGTCATCAAATGATAGGTAAACGTCTTCTTTATCCATTTTTTTAAAGTAGGGGGCAGTTAGTTTTTGAGTTGACGGAGTCAATTTTCCTTCCGCAATCTTTTTAAGAATAGTATAATCATCATCCCCCTTAATCATTTTCTTGATGGTTTCGGCAATAGGTTCAAATCGGTCTAATAAAAACTGTTCACTTCTTTGTTCATTTTTTTGGTCGTAAATCCATACATTATCGTTTCTATTAATGTGTATTGCCATCTTACCGAATGTTGTGTCCTTAGATTGTTTATCTATAATATAGATTAATCTACCATCAGTCCCATATCTATCAAAGTGGTCCTCATTATCTTTTGAAGACGTACACCATTTAGTACCTGCACCATAATAACAACTTGCCTTATGTGAATAAGGTTGGACAATTAAAAAACGACTGTCTTCATAAATCTTATCGACATCTTTTTTGGCTTCAACTTCCTGTTCTTTATCTTTTTTTCTTTTATCTATTGAGGATAATAAGGTTTGAAGTTCCCAATAAGACCTATATCTATAAATGTCTCTTGGACCACCTTTAATGTATGTATCATCAATACCTGAATGTAATTTTTTAGCAAATGTAATATCCTCATCCGTTATTGATTGAGCGACATCATTAAAAGTTTTTATTGAGTCAGTTATTTGAGTTATAACATCGGGAAGTGATGCTCCATCATTAACTTTCATGAACTCTATTACTTGATTAATAGTCCACTCAGAATACTTCTTAGTACTTGAGGGGTCACTATCAACAATAGTCGATATAAAGTCATTATTATCGAATATAAGTTCGTTACCGTACTTTGAAATAAGGTTTTCCTTTTTACCTTCGTTTAGTAGTGTTATAAATTTCATTTAAAACTTTTATAATAAATAGTATATTATTAGTATAATTGGTTTTAAAGGCTTATATTTGTTATATGAAAAAGATACTACTAATATTACTAACACTTATTTGTAGTCTAGGTTATTCACAAAACTTAGGTGAAATAGAAAAACATTTACTAAATTTAGT
>TARA_R110000803_G_scaffold16621_1_pt1 | contig 20236 bp, 27 predicted proteins | sample TARA_R110000803 | Tara Oceans TARA_R110000803 (sample SAMEA4397772) | marine metagenome | biome: Polar Biome; feature: [SRF] surface water layer (ENVO:00010504); material: water (ENVO:00002006), including particulate matter (ENVO:01000060) such as... | depth 5 m | reverse complement strand
TTGTTGAAATATACATCAACCGAATTATTCATAATATCTTCCCGATGAATTGTGATTTGACACTTTCCTGAGTTAATCCATTCACTCCCGCCCTTTAAGTCAAATGGTGTCGGGGCTTTACGAACTCCATTTTCTTTTTCTGTCAACTTAGGATGTATAATCGTGTTTAAATGCAAGTCATTATTTTCCGCAATCATATTTCGGTAAGGTAACACGATTTCAAGATATTGTGCATACTGACCATATTTTGCATAATCGTGGTGCATATCTTTCCAAGAATCAATTGAAGCCGTTTCTAACCCCTCACGTTTTTTCAAATCAACCGCATAATCCCAAAATTGAAATGGTGTCATTTTGGCTTTTACATCTCGTTTTGTAAGCACTTTAAAATGTTGCGTAATCCAATCAATTGAACGTGTGATTTCTGAATCTTTTATTGCGTTTCTTTTCTCCGGATCAAATGTTTTCCCGGTAACCTTATGAATTAAATCCGCAATTATTTCAACATTGCTTCCAACATCCGGAAAATATACCAAGTGCTTCCAACCATAAAACTTTGATGTATTTACCAAACATTCCATCAAGAATTGTGTCTTTCCTGACATTGGAAAACCCGACCAATCGGTGCAATTTCCAAGTGACATTGAATAATGTTCGTGCAAATTCTTAAATCCAAGGTACTTACCTTTTTCGTGATACTTGTCCCGGTACACAAAAAGTTTGTCTATTACATCACCCGGTTCTGTGATTTTAAATCCATCCATCACGACCAAGGTGCTTTGAATTTACCATCATCTTTTTTGTATCTGTCTTGGCTTCGGTTCTTCCAAGTGTTCAATCTTGCCTTAACACCAAAGGTCTTTTCTTTTTCGAATCTCATTTTTTTTCCGTTTTCGTTATGTTCTGCCCAATATAAAAAGAAATCATTTAACAACTCTTTCCCGTATTCCTGAAGATGCTTTTTTAATTTTTCCTTAAATAAAAGTTTTCTTTTATTTATATCATTTACATTATCATTATCATTATCATTATCGGCATCTTTGGTATCGTTTGGGATGCGGTCGGATGCGGTCGCATTTTTATTATCCCACCGCTTCTTTGCGTTTTCCACATTCTTCGAACATAAACTTTCGTATTTGGTCAAGTCACGTTTCAATTGTTGTTTAATGGGTTCGAATGCAATCTTGGTGATAATGTCATCTGTTTCAGGATTCAAGTCATTGACGTATCTTAAAACGTGCTTGAATAGTTTCCCGGCATCATCATCTTTTAATTGTTCGATGGTGTGAATGATGTCGCAATAAAGTATAAACGATTTTTTATCTTTTGCCATACTATAAATTTTTAATATCGTGATACAATTCCCTTTCCAATCTTTTTTTGATCCGTAATAAATCTTTCAGGCAATTCGCTTTGTTTACATCTTCGACAATGCTAAGTTTGATATTTTCCAATTTGTAAGAATTAAAAAATTTGTAGTAATCAATCAAATCATCTTCCAATCTGCTATCATTAGATTTTGTCAAATCACGATATTGTCGGCATCCGTGAATTATTGTTGCGTGATTCTTATTAAACAATTTACCGATGTCAGTATAAGAATATTCGTGTTCTTTAAGCAAGTGATACAAAAACATTCTTTTGTTTATCACATCCCTTTTTCGGTTCTTATGTTTCAACTTATCTTTTCTAATTTTATAAGTCACTTTATCAATTAGTTCATTCATTATTTTATTGCTTTTAAAAATTTAAGGTACAAATCTAAATTAAAATTTCCTTTTTTTGACCAATAGTCAATCATTTGTTGAATACTATATGTATTTCTCATAAGTGATTTTTTGAATTGTTTTGATTATTACCATATACGAATGCATCAATCTGAAATATTTCGTTCTAACGGCTTGAATTTGGTTATCCGGTATGTTATGCCCCAACATCATTAAATGTTTCTTACGTTGCACGTTAGCATCATATAAAACGATTTTTGCTTGTTCTTGCAACCTTAATAAATCTTCCATTATTTTTAATTTATAAAATGTTCGTAAATATGCATTTCGTTTTCGACTTTGTTTTTAGTCATTTCCTGAATGATGGGAATGTATTTTGCAACTGATTCTTTTACCAAATTGTGTTCATTCCCGGTTTCATCCATAAAGAACGATTTATCAATTTGAATTTCTATTTGGTAACCATCCGGATCATTCTTGATTTCAAAGAAATATTTAATTTCAATATAATCGTTTTCAAATGGTCGGACAAATTCACCGCTAAAGTTTTGGTTTATTTCAACCGAGTATTCAATTTCACTTTTCATTGTTTCCGTTTTTAAAAGGGGCTTTCGCCCCCGTTGGTTTTACTTTTTAAGTATTTCAAATATTGTATCTGTCAATTCTTTTTGTCCAAAATTAGACTTTAATATCTCCCCCGTTAATTTATCATATTCGATATAAATCAAGTTTGAAATTCCTTTTACTATAAAGATAGAATCTGTTTCAATTACTTTATAGTATCTCGAAATGGTATCAGAGTTTAAGTTTCTTAAGTGGGCTTTTAAAAATTTTGTCATTGTTGTTATTTTGCGGTTATTACTGCTTTTGCTTTCCCTAATTTTTGTGCTAATTTCAGTGCTTTAGTGTCGTAATTGCTTAAATCTCCGTAAGTTAATTCTAATGCTCTAATTATTTTATTTACTTCGTCTTGTGTTAATTGTGTTGCTTTCATTTTGTGTTTTTTAAGTTGTTATTAATTGTTTGACACTGCTAAACTACAAAACTTATTTGTTTCCACAATACTTTTTTATTGTTAATTTCTATTTGTTGAATAAAAAAATCCGAAACCCCTTGTATTTGTTAGGATTCCGGATTAAAAAAATTTTAATCTTTTTTTTGTCGTCAAACAATTGTGCTATTAAAACAAGACAAATGCGATTTAATGCGTTTTAAGGTGTTAATATCCATAGTGCTTTGTAACACACCCAACCGATAAACAAAACGATTGTAAAACCCATTACAAGGTTGACTTGTTCCTTTCTAATTTCTTGCTTGTCCATACTTACTTGTTTAAGATTAAAAATAATTCAAAATTGATTTTTCTCATTCTGACTTTCCATCGTTCAATTGACATTTTTTGAATGATGATCCGGTGTTCGCATTTTTCTTTTTGTTCAGGAAGAAAACCGGCACAACCTTTCAATGTGTCTTGGTTGTATACGATGCACTTTTCGTGCAACTGAATATTGAAATGCATTTGTTCCAATAAGTGTAGAATGTCGTTAATTGTTTCGTGTTCCATTTTTCCGTTTTTAAAAGGGGGCTTTCGCCCCCGTTGGTTTTAATTATTTATATTTTATTATTTGCTAATAATTCCATTAAAAAGTCAATTGTATTATCCAATACAACAATCTCTAATTGACAAAAGTCAACCATATCTTGTTGGTCTTTATCTTTAAAATGTTGCTTAGTCTGAATACTAATACATCTTTTGTCTTGAGAATCTTTTAACTTTGATAATAATGATTCTCTCTGTGATTTGTCGAATGTTTTCATTGTGTTTGTTTTAAAAGGGGCTTTCGCCCCGTTGGGTTTAAAGGTTTATTGTTTCTATTGAAAAGTAATTAGATACTGTTCCGTTTTTAGTGTTGTTAGTCATATTCATCACGTCAATATCTCTAATGTCTTCAACCTTGTCAATATCTATAATTTTCTTTAATCCAAACTCATTGACATTGTGTTGTAAAAGTTGGTAAAAGTTGTTATCACAAGAAACTAAACAAACTAACTCGCTACAGATATTAATTTTATCTTGTAAAACTTTTAAAACCATTGTTTTAGGTGGCGTTAGGTTTTCTAGTTGTTTTTTAGTTCTGTTAATTCTGAATTTTAAATCTTTCATTTTGTGTTTTTTAAGTTGTTATTAATTGTTTGACTCTGCTAAACTACAACATTTATTTGTTTCCACAATACTTTTTTATTGTTAAAAATTAAATTAATTAACACAATTATCCCCAAACCCTTATTGTTGTTAGGATTCAGGAATAAAAAAAAATTAAAGTTTTTTTAGATTATAAAGGAAATTTGTGTGAATCAACGTATTTCTTCATTTTTCTAACCCCATCTTTTACAATGCGTTTTGATTCTAATGTCATAATTCGACCGCCAAGGTTTCGTGCTTCCGCACCTCGTTCAACGTGCCACCCCATCCCCTTAGTTCCAAAGTATTCTTCTTTGTATGTTCCGGTAATCATATGATGAACGTGTTGCTTTTTGATCCGGTAGCCGTTCTTAGTATGTTCTAAAGTATCACGCACATCCTCACGACTCATTGATTGATGAATGTGTCCTTGTGTGAATATATCCATACCTTCATAAATGCCCATAGCACGACTTAAATCAATTGCCCCCTTAGTCACTACCGATGCCCCTTTTGAAAGTCCGTGGTGATAATGCAATTTAAAAGGTGTTTGAATTGTTGAATAGATTTGAGTAAATATAATCCACCCGGAATATCCACCAACTTGAATGTTTGTGTGTTCCCTGAGATTCATTAAATCGGCAAACCTTTGCAATAAATTTGTCTCGTGTATGCGGTTTATAGCGGTCTCGTGGTTGCCATAAGATAAAAGAAAAATTAAATGTGCGTAAGGTTTCCACCATTCAACCGCAGTTGTTACCAAAGAATCAAGATAATTGTCAACTTGATGTTCCGGTCTTATTCCGGACTTTGATGCCCTTCGGTCATATTTACCTTGCATAGCACAAAAGAAATCACCATTGATGAAAATTGGAATTGATTCTTTTTTGCAGAATTCCAAATCTCTTTTCAGTAAATCCAAATCACATTTCGGATTGTCCCAATGAATATCCGATAAAATTGCAATTCTTGAATGATTGCCTTTTAATTGTAATTCGTGAACGTTCTTTTCGTGTTGGATTATCTTCATAAAACTAAAGGTTTAAATCTTCTTCTTTTATCAATGTGTAAGTAAATGAATTGCCCCATTGCTTTTTTGCCTTGTCGCATATATCCATAAAATCATTAAAGTCCGATACCGCTTTGAATACAGAACATCCGGCAGACCAACGTTCAACCACTTGGCTTTCCGTGTTAGGGTTTGAACGATGGATGTTGATGCCGAACATACCCCATTCCTTAGAAACATCGTTAAAATCAAGTATTTGGTCTTTGTTATCATCACGATAAACCTCAACTTTTCCAAGTCTTTGACATAATGCGGTGTATTTTCCAAGGTGTTCATCTATTTTATAGACTCCACGATATTGATTCGGAACTAATAACGCACAACCTTTTGCATTCATTGGATGTTTTAACCAATATCTTCCGGCATCGGTTGTGATCCGCCACTCTTTCAAAACCCATTGACCGCCCACTTTATAACAACATAACATTGTGTCATCAAAAGAATTTGCAACCAAGTTTGGATTCCTGACACCAATAATATTGACGTTGTAATTTCCATTAGTGAAAAATTTGTACCCCTTGCCCTCAATTATGCTTTGCAAGTATTCAACACTCATTTTATTTTTTAGGTTCTGAATCATTTTCTTTGCATTTTTTGGTTTTACGTCTTAAATAAATTGAGTAAATCACGAACCCAACCATTAACAAGGTAGATGCCAAACGACCATAATCCTTTTTTTTATACGCATCAATGATGTCGTTCGTCTTTTCAATAATCTTTTCAATTACAATTTCGTGAACAATATAATTCATTGAATCGGTATGGATCAACGTATCACTTTCAATGATGATTGTCGTTGTCTTTACATTTTCACCTTGTTCAACTATTGTGTCAGATGATGCAATCGCACACGTTGAAATCCACAAGAAAATTATTATTAAGTATTTCATTTTTTGCCCCCTTTGTTATATTTCGACTTCAACCAATTTATAAATATTTCGTATAAGTCACCGATTGCTTGGTCAAGTGTTGATGTTAATTCATTCGCTAACCATCCAACAATGAACGAAATCAATATAACAATTTTTGGCGGTGCATCGTGATAAAATAATTCAATCACCCCGGTAACGGAATAAGTAAGAACCCCGGCAATTGTCATTGCAAGAATTATTGTCGGTGCTTTCAATTTCTTTTTTAACCCTTTCAGGAACGCACCAAACATTCCAATCCCCATTGCTATCAAATCCCCAAATTGTTCCATCCCTTTCATTTTAATAGTACGTTCTTTTATTTTTAAATTTATCCGACACCTTGCAAGATAATTTTGCCTTTCGACTGAAATCATAATATTCAACTTCAGGACTTTCGGAAACAATCACCGGCAAATCTTGGTATCTGTACGAATGATTATGGGCGTTATAATCTGAAATAAACAATTGATTTTCAGATAGGAAAAACAAATCTAACAATGGTCGTGTAATACATTCATCACTTGGGTCGGTTATGACTTCGTAAGTGTTTAAGTTTTCACGAATCACACGTTTCATTTCACGATTAGAATAAATTATATTATCAACTTCCGTGTTCGGTTGTCTGTTTCCAATATATCCAAAGAATCTAAATGTGCTTTCTATTTCTGAGCCTGAAAAATTCATTTGTTCAACTTGTTGTTGACCATCAAAAATTGCCCTTACCCTTGCCGTGTTTAATGCGTTTTGAATTGAGTATGGTTGTAATTGATACGTTCCCCAAGTCAACGTTCCTGAAACACCACTAATTGAATAGGCAATTTCTATTGTATAGCATCCGACTCCATCCGATGTGATTACATCACCCCAATTAATAGTTGTATAAAACGAAAAAGGTTCGTTAACAAAAGGCACACTTGTCGGTGTATATGATGCGACTACACCATCTTTTTTAAGAACAAAATTTGATGTGTCACTTACTGAAGATAATTTTATCCAAGCACTTGTTAAATCATTTTTCCAATTCGTTTTTGCCGTGTCACCTAAAACGTTATAAGTACAACAACATTCTTTTAAACCTCGGTTTTGTTCTTGAAATGCTTGTGGTAATTTTATTGATCCGTATTGTTTAAATGTCCTATCTTGATTACTGCAATTAGTATCATTTGGACACGGAACACCTAAAGTTGTAAATGTTTTTAAAGACGTAAACCCCCCCGATATTATTGTCCAATTTGTTGTTGTCAATGTCCCCAACGTTGTTTGTGGGCAATCCCCAATTGGTGTTGGTGCATATCGTAAATAATTAGTTGTAAAACTATTTACCGCATCCGTTACCCACCAAATCGAACCACTTAGCCAAATCGTAAAGGTGTAGGTATCATATGCAAATTCCCAATAATTTACACCACCAAATGTTCCTGAACTTTCTGAAACAATAACTTGTTCACCGGTTGTTCCGGCTTCAATCGTAAGTTGTAAACATTGACACATAATTAATAGGTTCTTCTAAGGTTAGTTACTACGGAATTAACGGTATTTGATGCACTTGCAGTTGCCCACGCCCAAGTGACATCTAAAGTGTTGTTTGCAGTTGTGTCAAAAGTTGTATTGTTTTGACTCAAAAAGTTATGCCCTTGTAAATCCGTTGATGAATGTTGTATATAAGATAATTCGCCATTCATAACAATATCGGCAACACCTGAAACCCCAATTTGTCGAATTGTAAAATCCAATTCAAGTTCAAAAGTTTGTGCGTTTACTTGGGGTAATTGAATTGTTCCGGTTGTACCTAAAACAACCGAACCACTTTTCACATTTAAAACAATATCCGAATTATTTAAACATCCAATGTTTCCGCATACTTTTAAAACGTATGAACTACCAACCGCAAAAGTGTTTGCCGTAACCAATAGAGAACCAACACCCGAACCAAGCAAAGATGTTTCCGTTGTCGTGTTGGTGATGGTTGTACCATCCGCAGTTTGTGAAAATAATCCAATCCCACTTGCCCCGGCTTTAATTACCGAACCTTTAATTTTTGCAGTTTTATAAACTGAGCCGTTCCAATAATCAATGTCGTAATAATCATCATCACCGAAAGTTGTTCTTTCAATTGCGTATTGGTTGATTTGTTGTTGTCCCATTTTTTTAAGATTTTATTTTTTGGTTACCATCGTTCGTTAATTTTTGCAATCCTGAAGTTGTCAATTTTATAACATCCCCATCCGTACAACCTTTTATTTTTGATGTAAATTTAACACCATTCGAAAGATTTATTTTGTCAGGATCAAAGAAGCATTCCAATCTTGCAACGTCTGTTGTTGGGAATGTTAAATCACAACGCAAACCGGTCAATGGATAAAGTGGATTACTAAGGTTATTATCATAATCAATTGCCGTTGATGATAACCACCTTTGGCTTGATTCAGTTGGTTCAATTGTTATCATCCCCCAAACACTATCTTGAGTCCACGCAGAACCATCAACAAGTGTATGTGTTGCGACAACTCGCATCAATTCACCCTCGGTAACAACCTGAACATTTGTTGAACTTGAATCAATGTATAATTCAATTACTTGCAAAATATTTGCATCCGAATCGTAATCTAATATATTAATCAAATCGGTGTATTGGTATAAATTGTCCCCCCTTGCATTATCAACAACCAATCTTAAACGCCAATCACCGGTTGTTCCGTAATCAACCCAATCCCTTGTTTGATTATTTGGGAAGAAATCCGCATTTGCGTTTAATTGAGCAATCCAATATTCCCAACGATAGATAAAAGGAAAGTATAATTTAACGCCATAACTTGTTCCAAAATCAATTGATGTGTCGTTTGATAATGTTGCGATACGTTTAACGGATGTTGTTGGTAATGATGTCAACACCGGGGCTTGTAAGTCTATCGGTTGTTGGAAATTAACAAGCGGAATTCCTGACAAGTTAAATGATGTTTGTTGCAACGTAAAACTTTCGGCAGTTGTCAAATTGTACGCCTGAATTTTAGCATTTAAATATTCGTTTATCCGTTTTATAGGAAATCTAAATTTACCGCAGAAAGCCAAATCATCTTCAACATTTGCAGTCACCCCGGTTTCTAACACATCGGTGTTTGTAAGTTGTTGACTATGGTCAAAATATTCAGATTTAATCATTGTCAATGGCAACGTTCCGACCGGGGGACAATTCAATTGTCCATTAAAAACTAATAAATTAACATTCCCAACCTTGCACCATAAATAAAATGTTCGATTTCCTTCAGGTTGCGAAGCCATAAATGATTGGAATGCATTGTTCGGATTGATTTTTATGTTGATTGTGTGTTGTGTTCCTACTGAAATAATTGATAATGTTTCAAATAACCATTGCGAACCATCTTCATTTGGTTGTGATGCGTAACTTTGCCCAATGTTCATTGCAACCGAACCCAACATAATCGAATATTTCGATGCGGAATCACTTTTGTTTTTATAATAATTTGTATTATTTGAAACATAAGCACCACCAAAAGCGGATGGAACTATTGCCGAATCAACAACAAAAGTTGCAATTGTATCATCACAATATGAAACATCGTTAATTGATTGAACCAATGTTGAATTAATTACCTCGGTGTTGTACGCTTGATTAAACCATCCGGTGTTTGCATCATCATTAAAGACCTCAATTGTGTTGTCGTATGGTTCACCAATTAATGTTTCCCAAGACATTCTTTGATATAATTTAAGACAATTATCAAAGTCATAAAGATTTGAATTATACAATCCGCTTTGAATAAAGTTTGTGGTCAAAGAATAGGTTCGAATCCCACCCGAAGATGATACCAAATCAATAGATGTTGAAACGCTATACATTCCTGATTGATTGCCAACCGCAACACCCTGAACCGGGTAAGTTATACCGGACAAGTCAAATGAAAATGTTGATGACTCACCATCAAGTAACGAATACTGACTTCCCGGTGTTCCGTTTGAAACATTATTTACATCAAGTTTCATTCCTTGCCTTGCAGATGTTGTAAAGATTGAAACCGCTTCATCCGGGAATGAATACCAAGATGACAAGGTTGATGCGACTTTCATTTCGCCACCAATAACCCAATCAATCGTTGTTGTCGTTTGTGCTAAATAAATACCGGTTGAAATTGTATAGGTTGTAATTGTAATGGTCTGTCCGGCACGAAAACCTTCTTCTTCAAAGTCACCACCCACCCAAGTAATAATGTTTTGTAAAACACTATTTTGCAACGTGTTATTATTAGCACTATTTACGGCAATACTTTCTTCAATTGTTAGTGTTGATTGAATCGGATCACCAACATTTGCTTTAAGAAATGTCGTTAAATTGCCTAAACTTGTGAAACGTTTATTTGTTACTCTTATCGGCATATTTCTTGTGTATATTTACAATTGAATCAACATCTTTTTTCTTTAATGCTTTCATCAAATCTTTGTTGTCTTTCATCAACGCATTAACAACTTCAGGATTTTCACCTTGAATACTTTTCAACAACTCATTGTTCATAAGTTGTAATTTTTCAATGTTTTTTTTCAATCCCTTGGCAATCTTTGAAAAATCTTCCATTATTCGTTAATTGTTTGCGTAATTACCTTGTTGTTTGCCCAATCATTTCGTTGTCTATAAGTGATTTCGGCATAACTTTCATCATCAATCCATTCAATTCGCAATATTTCAGACAAAATTCCGTTGATTTCTGCATAATTGTTGCTTTGTAAAGTTACGAATTCTGAATGACTTAATCGTATTCGTGTATTTTCGAATATTTTCCAATCATTTTCTTGTATTTCGTTGATGTAATGGTATTTGTCCCACAACGCTTTTGCACTTATGTTGTCAAAGTAGTTTGATTCCTGAATTAACTCCCCATCTTTTACTATTCCGGTTTGACCATAAAGAACTTTCGTTTGCGAAAAATATAATTGACTAATTTTTAACGCATCTTTCCTTGAATCAATTTGACTTGCGTAATTTGTCCCATCTCCGAAGATATTACTAACTGTATCAATCAAAGTAAACAACGCTTTTGCAATTTTTTCAACTGCGGTTAATTCATTTTTTCTTGCACCAAGTGAAAATGGTATATTAACGTCATTTAATCCCTTTATGGTCAACAAATCTTGATTGGTAACCGCAAAATCAGGTTCGGTTGAAAATTCCGCATCGTGTTTGTCGTATGTGATACCATCCAATGTGTGAACATCTGAATAATCCAACGCATAATGTAAATAGTAACGCTTCCAAATATCAACCGCATTATATTGGTATTCGTTATCTCGGTCAGACTGCAAAGAAAGTGCCGGTTCGATGACATTAATCGTTTGCGATTCTAACCAATCACGTCTTTCAAGTTGAACGACACCATTACGAACAATAATCCTTGCGTTGAACATTGTTTCAAGTGCGTCTAAGAATTGACCAAATGTTGAAACGGAATCAGATGATCCGGGTAATCCGGTGCTAAATGTTATTGTTTCAAATGTTGAAAATAACGTTGTTGCAAATGCAGATTCACGTTCAGGAACTAAAGGAACGGGTAAAAGTGCAAAGTGCGGTGCATCATCTAACAAAGTAGATTGGAATTCCATCCCCAAATAAGCACACGATTTTTTAAGTATTTCGGTAAAATATGTTGCTCTTAAATACTTTTTTGCCGGGAATAAAACCGCAAACAATTGTGTTGCAAGTTCGACTAAGGCAATTGCTAAAAGAATAAAGAACGCAAGTTTGAAAAGTAGCAAGATTGATGCACTAATTATTCCGGCAACGTTGAATGATGTTGTTGCAACCGGGGGGACACCAACACCAAGACCGGGAATTGGTGCGGAAACTGTGATTAAATTTTGACCGGCTTCCTGAACATCTGCCCCGGCTTGAATAATTTCCCTTGTCATTATGTAGGTCGTAATTGACAAACTAATTATCAACTCCCCTTGGTTGTCTTTAATCACAAAAAATGGTGCGTTACTCGTTTCGTAAACAACCCCATTTTTAAGCATTAAATCGAATGATGTTCCGTTTGCACGTTCACGAAAAATATCTAAACCATTTCGCCTTTTCAAATTCACTTCAACTTCGTGGTCACGAACCTTTAAACCATCACTTAAATCAATGAAATATTCCAAGGTGACACCCCCGGTTTCAACTGAATAAGGTATGCCCTCAAACAACCCCACGTTGTTGATATGGTTGCGGATCAATTCATTCGCCTCCCTTGGCAAGATTAACGAATCAACGTTTAAAGATAGGATGTCAGGATTACCGGAAAAGTCCGATACAACACCGATGCCTTCACGATTCCGTGGTGAAATTTCAATACCATTTAAAAAATGCCTCATTTTACTTTGTATCTATTGTAAGTATATGTGTTCCCTTTCCTTGTTGATTTAACAATTTCCATTGCACCTTGTGTGATTTCACCCAATTCAATATTTGTTTCGGGTTTGTCCTGAATCACCTTTGTTAAGTTGTCTAATTTGTTGACTAATAATGACAATTCTAAAGCACTACCAACTTGACTATTTGAACGTACTATTTTGCCGTTATTATACTCCATTGCTATTTGCCCCAATTGTTCGTTTGTAAGACCTCCAATTTGTTCGTTCAATGACTTTGGCACAACTCGTTCGTTAGGATGTAAGACCGAAAGGAAACCACCTTTACCATCTATTCCACGACCATTTGTTCCGGTGTCATCTGTTCCATCTTCAAATGTAGGTAATGAAGAAATAAATTGTTGCAAAAGTGCGGTGTCTCGAATCGTTTCCGCTAATGGGTTTTTTGATCCGGCTTCGACCTTGCTTGAATAAGTTGAATAAACACTTTCGGCAAGTTGAATTCTTTGTTGCCTTTTTTGTTCTTGTTCCTTTCTTCGGTTTGCTTCGGCAATGATTCTTTGTTGTTCCGCAAGACTTTCTTTCGCATCTATATTGCCCTCTTCCGCTAACTTTTTTAATGTATCATATTGCTTTTCCGATGCTTGTATTTCTTTGTCAATTTGTGCAATCTTTTCGTTTGACTTTTTTATGAAATAATCCGCAGTTGCCTTGACAAATTCCCTTGTTGATTGTTGTCGTTTTTTAATTCGTTCGGCATCCAATTCTTTTAATTTCTCGTTGTACTCTTTTTCTTTGTCCAAGAATTCTTGGTTGTATTCATCCAAAGTTTGGAATCCATTTTTGCGAATTTCCAACTTTTCATTTTCGCCTCGTTCAACAATTATGACCTCTTCTTTTGCTCGGTCATCCTGACGTTGTTTTTGTTCGACAACTAATTCATCACTTTTTATTTTATAATCCGCTTCAATCTTTAATTTTGCACTTTCGGTGATGTCTTTTTGTGCAAGTAATTTTGCCCTTTCATTTGCTAATGCATTACGTTCTTTATTTTCAATATCAACATATTTTTTCTCTAATGCATCCAATTCATAAATTGTTCTTTGGTCAATATATTCTTGTTCCAATTCCGTTTTTGCGTTAATCATTTCGTTTAACTTGGTCGCATCAAATTCACCGGTCTTTCCTAATGTTTCCAATTGCGTATCAAATTCGGATTCAATACCCTCTTGCCTTGTCATCAATTCCCTATCTTGTCGGATTCTTGTCAATTCCTGAATCAATTCAAGTTGCCTTGATAGGTAGTCATTTGTCTGTCTTAGTTGTGTGTTAAATGTTTTTTGACTTTTGGTTTTCTTCGTTTTATCATCTTTTTTATCCTCTTTATTTAATTCTAAAAGTGATAGTTTAGAATCTTCATAAGCCTTGCTCATATCCGAAATGCCCTTTGCTAATCCTTTATTCTCCTCCTTTAATTTTGCGATTTTGTTTACTTGTATTTGTATTTGCTTGTTTCGATGTTCTTCAATTGAAACGGTTTTGTTGCCAATAATCATATATTTTGCACCGCTAATATCTATTGCTTCGGCTACTTTTTTTCGCTTTTCTGCGAGTTTAATAAGGTCTTCACCACCTTGTAAATTAAGTTTTAGGAAATCTAATTGACCTCGTGTTAATTCTTGAATATTGATAATCCTATCTTTTTCTATTTTATCAAGTTCTTTTTGTACACTTGTATTTGCGGTATCTTGCCTTGCTTTTAAATTAATCAATCTTAGTTTTTCATTATATTCATCAGAAAATTGTTTATTCGCTTTCTCACCAAGTTCCTTACCTCTTTCGATTGATGCGTTTAACAAGTCTTGTTGCCTTTTTGCTTCCGCACTATTTGTTGCTAAATCATAAAAAGCCAATCCCAATTCAACAACTAAACTAATTATTAAAACCCAAGGAACTGCACCCATCATTTTTCCGGTTGTCTGAACTGATTTACCGGCTTTTTGTGTCGCTAATGCCAACGCTTTTTGTTCCCTTGCGTATGCCTTAGTCAATGGGATTTGCTTCAACATCATTTGCCCTAATTCCTTAAAACTTGTGGACATAAAAAATTGAATTGCTTTCAACCCCATTAATGTCGCTTTGTAAATCAACCAAGCACGAACAACTTTGCCAATAAACCCTAAAATACTACTTAGGTTTTTAGTCAAATAATCTAATGCATTTTGCATTTTTTTACTTGCACCCGCCCCCTCATTTAAGCCAAGCAAAAAATCTTGCCATTTTGAATTCAATCTTGCCACTGCACCGGCAAGGTTATCGTCCATCGTGTTCGCCATTGCTAAAGCACTACCATCCGCTTTTTCATATTTTTCGGTAAATTCATCAATCTTTCCAATGTTATCGGATAAAATAAGCAATGACGTTTGGGCAGAACGACCAACTTCATCTTGAGCCGAAACCAAATCAACACCGGCATCCGCAACGTCTTGCAACGCTTCTTTCAATGGCTTTCCGGTTTTAGCCATTTCCGACATTATCCGCTTTAATGACGTACCGGCTTGACTTCCCTTAATACCATTATCGGCAAGAATTGAAAGTAATGCCGTTGTTTCTTCCAAAGATATATTTGCACTCTTTGAAACCGGGGCAACATATTTCATTGATTCCCCAAACAATCCAATATCCAAAGCGGATGAACTAAACGATTTCGCCATTACATCGGCAAGGTGACTTGTATCTTCAACATCTAAACCAAAACCACGCAAGGTTGCACCGGCAATTGTTGAAGCATTTGCAAGGTCTGTTCCTGAAGCCTTTGCAAGTAATAGAATCCCCTCGGTTGAATCGGCAATATCTTGTTGCGAAAATCCAATCTTGGCAAGTTCGGTTTGTAATTCGGCAACCTCCCCGGCAGTAAATGAAGTGGATGCACCTAATTTCCTTTGAACTTTTTGCAACAATTCAGTTTTTTCCGTTGTCGTTCCGAGTATGGATGCAAGTTTTGAATTAGCCGTTCCGTAATCGGTAATCGTTTTCATTGAACTCCGAACGATTTGACCTATTCCAAAAGCCAAACCAAGTTGTGCTAATCCGCTTCTAAGTTTATTAACCGCCCCTGAATAATTACCAACATTACGGAAATTATCACCAACAGTTTTATCCAATTTTTTAAGTGCAACGTCACCTTGTTGTGCCGACCTTGTAACTCTTTTATATTGATCCGCAAGTTTTCTATATTCTGCGGTGTTCTTTTTTCCTGACTGCTCAAGCAATAACAATTGCGAACCCAATTCTTTCGATTGGTTTTTTAAATCCCTTGTTGCCTTTACAAGTTTTTTGTATGCACTTGATTCGTCTTTGGCAAGTTTAATTGCCTTTTGTTTTTGTTTGTTTAGTCTTTCGGTTTCTCTATTTTCTGCGGATTGCGTTTTTATTTTCTCACGCTTCAACTTTTCGTTTTGTTGTTCCGCAATAGTTTTTTCTTTTTCAAGTTTGATTGTCTGCGTTTGCAAATTATTGGCTTTTTCGACCATTTGCATAAATTCCTTTAATTCTTTTGCACCGCCAAATTGTGCTTTTGAAATATCCTTTTTTAAGGTTTCGCCAATCTTTTTAAATTCACCATCAATTTTATCAAGTGTGACTAATGTTTTTTCTGCACTATCACGGATTCCCGAAAAAATATCCTCTTTTTCGAATAACTCATTTGCCCTTATTTGCTTCGCCATTGCTTTGCTTATTATATCGTTCGAACTCCCGAACTAAATTAAAATACTCTTTTGCCTTTAGTGTTTTTGTGTTCAACCATTGCCCAATCCATTTTGACAAGTGAACAAGTGTTTGTTCGATGGTTATTCCTGAACCTTTGTTCGCTAATAATCCATCTAATTTTGTGATTTGCATTTCAATCAAGGTCATTTGAAACGCATCTCTTTTTTCAACGTATTCAAGTTGTAACAATGCTTTCTTTTTCATTGCCTCCAACATCTTTATGTGTAGTTTACCAAGACCGAATTGCTTAATGTATTCGTCGTATATGTCCATCCAAACCATTTCGTCTTGTTCTGACGTTCCTGAATCCCCTTTGCGGACAAATTTGATTTCTCCCCTTTGACATTCAATCCAATTGTGTAATGGTAATTCATCAAGTGTTTCGTAATAATATTTTTCTTGCTTCGATGATGAATCGCCTTTTAACTTCGATAGAAAGTTTAGTTTTATTTTCATCCGTTAATCCTAAAATTGCATCTTTTGTAATGTTGTTTTGAACCCACCAATTTTCACCATCCATATCAGAGGTATCGGCATCTATTTCAAAGATACGCTTTCCAACTCTAATGACGAACGATTTGTAAAAGTCACCCGAATCAAAAAGTGTGTAAGGTGTCCCGGCAATTTTACTTGGGTTTATCATTTCGGTCGCTTCCGAATATGTTCCAATAATATCATCATCCTCATCAACCCCTTTATCAAACAATTGGTCTTGTCGAACCAAATCCAAAATCCATCTTTTGAATGTCGGATCACTAAAAACAACATACCAAACCAAGTCCATATCTAAGGTTAATTTTGCCCTATTTAATAACGTACCAAGTGCGGTTTGTTTTAATGATGTCATTTTTTAGCCTTTGATTTGTTGCCTTTGAAACCCTTGTCGTTATTGGATTTTTTACTTTCTCGCTTTTTTGATAGTATGATACTAACGAAATACGAAAGTTGTTTAAAACGTCTTAAAACGACCTTACAAGTAATTATGAATTTTCCAAGCATTTAACAAAGTATTTTTAATTAACACAAAAAAAGGGATGGGATAACCCACCCCTTTCTTGATAAATATTTCTATCAATTACACTACCGCAGTGAATGAAAGTTTACCCGAAAAACCATCTTTTGCAGTTCTTAATTCATAGACATCCCCGGTAGTTAAACCGGACAATGTTAACGCATAAGTTCCATCAGGTGATTCGGCGTTTCCACTAACACCACCAACAACAATTGTATTTGTCGAATCGTAAATTGCCCAATCCCCAACTAAAGCACCTTTGTACTTTAATGGATTGTAAGCCGTTCCATATTGGAATACTGCCGTTGCCGTTAACAATGTACTTGTCAAAGATACTTCCGCAAGTACAACATCAACCAAACCATCAAGGTCGTTGAAATTCACACCGGCTTCCGTTGTCGTAATCATTGACATTGTAGATTCATCAAACAAACGATAAACATCAAATGCAATCATTAATTTCTGAACCGTTGAATCAGTTGCAAATGCAAACTTCGGATCAAATGATGGATTGTCAACCGGAATTGGGTAAAGAAAACCATTCGATTTTGAACCGATTAGGTTACCATTAACATCAACAATGTAAACACCAAAATCAACACATCGGTTGTTTTGTAGTTTTCCAAGTAATGTTGGTGTAGAATCTTCACTCCATAATTCACCGGAAAAACTTCTTTTCCCTTGTCTTAGGAACGCCATCTTTCCCGAATTCGCTTCTTCAAATAATGAATCCGCTTTCGGCAATTCAACATTTTCGAATGAGCCAATCGGAATCCATCTTTTGGATGCATCACTTTGGTTAATTAATTCTGACCACGTTGGTACAGATGCACTTAAATCAATGCCGTTTAAGACACCATCGTTGCCTTTTAAGGCAACCATTATCAAACCACTTGTAACACTAAATGTGTCAACGCAAGAAGGTCTGCCCGTATTACTTAGCCCGGTAAGGCAATCACAACCTAAACTCATAATTTATAATTTAGAGTATTTGTTTTTCAATTTTTGGTTCTCAGGTCACCACCCTTTGTGAATTAACATTTGCAATTCACTTTGTATTTTACCAAACGCACACGCAATTCAACACCGCTTAAATTCGCATCTAAGACGTTTTGAAACATTCCGTTATCCTTTTCGACTCCAAACCTTGAAAACGTGATAAACTCCCACTCATCAAGTGTTTCGTATTGTCGGTTTTTTTGCACGATTTCAATGAATTCCATTGCTAAATTTTGCATCGGATAAACGACATTTTCACGATGGTCTTTTGTATAATAATTTCGAATGTCTGTTTCATCTAAAAAAAACATTCTTACATCACATTCAAAATCCCTTGAATCACCCCTTCCATACTTACGGATTCGCAACACTTCAAGCAACCACACCAAAGGTGTTTTTGTTGTTAAGTTGTTTGTGCTTTTTGTCCACTCATTATTTGTAGCAATTTTAGTTCCTGACAAGTAAAAAGGAACGGACAAATAAATCACACCATTCAACGGATTAAGATTTGCCGGATCAACCGGTGTTGTCTTTATCCATTCATCAATTTCAATTTCAGTAATTAAATACTCATAACCCGATGAATCCGCAACAACCTTTCCGACTCTCGCCCATTTAGATTTGCAAACATTCGTTCTTAAGTTAATCGCATCCCAATCACCATCAATTGTGTAATCAATGTCTGAAACCAATCCGTTGATAATTTGTGTAATTTCTTTACTCATATCCAATATGCCGTTCCTTTATCAGTACCATTATACTTTGAAAAATCCCCTTTGCCTACATAAGACAATGTGATTGTTCCATTGCTATCACCCCCCACGATGGTCAAGACATCACCCACCTTGTAACCGCTTCCAACTTTATTGATTGTTACCCCATCAATGACACCCCCGGATTGAACAACGTCAATCGTACATCCTGAACCGCTTCCCCCGGTCGTTGACACATCCAACGCATTCGCATAATTTGTTCCGGCATCTGTTAATGCAATCGTCACCGCTTGACCAATTACATCCGAACTATGCAAAAGCATATAAGAACGAATGTTTTGATATGAGGTTATAGATTCATTATACCTTGCGTACATCATCGTTTGTAATGTGTTCACGACAACCGAATTTTCGGCAGTTTGTTGAACGTTTCCGTATGGTGTCATTTGATTAAGTAAGTCTTTTGCATACTCAAAATAAATGAACCCTTTTAACATATCCAAAACCCCACGACTTTCAATCATAAACGCCAAATTTTCGTCAATATACAACGGATCAAACACCAATTTAAAGTTCGGTGATTGCGGTATATTAGCATTCAAATCAGACACAAATGAATTGTAAAGTTTAACGCCAAATAATTGACGTAAATATTGCGGTTCATACCTTGAAATGTACTCGGTCAACTTTGTAGTTGAATACATTCCGGTTGATAATTCCCACTTATTAATGAAATCGGATGTTGTTATTAAGGACATTATTTTTTAAGTTTTCCAAATTTAGACTTCAACCATTGTTTTAAAACCTTTCCGGTTACATTCCATACTTGGTTTCTTTTCATAAAATCGGCTTCACCATTAGCAACAAAATCATAAATACCATCATCATCAATGTCAACTTCCAAAGTGACGTTACCATCTTTCTTTGTAAATTTTGCATCGAACTTTCGTGTGTCAATATCTAATTCAACGTTACCATCTTCGTCACGCTTAAAATCAATATCAACATTCTTTGTGTCAATACTAAAGTCAACCGCTTTCTTTTTCCTCGGTGTTCGTTCTTTCTTGTTTCTTAGTGGTTTCTTTTCCATCGTGAGTTAAATTATGGTTTAAGTATTAAAGCAACATCAGTAGCAATAACACCATAAACAAAGGCATACTTTTCGTTATTCTTAACGTAAGAAACCAATCTTGCTTCGGCTAATATTGTCACCATATTTCGAGTGAAATCATTCGCATCAAGTCCAACTTCTAAAGTCATATTGTTACGGAATTTCACGTTTACTTTGCTCATATCACCAACAAGATAATTTCCGGCAGTCATATAAGTTGAAGAAATTATTCTCATTCCGGCAACAATCATTTCACCATCACCCATTTGGTTCGGTAAGAACATTGGATAAGTGTATTGCCCACCTGAATCTTTCGTCAATTGTAGTTTTGCAATATCTTCAGGATTCAACACAACGTGTGTTGGTGAAAAGTTTGCACCCTCA
>TARA_R110000803_G_scaffold47825_4_pt1 | contig 20381 bp, 25 predicted proteins | sample TARA_R110000803 | Tara Oceans TARA_R110000803 (sample SAMEA4397772) | marine metagenome | biome: Polar Biome; feature: [SRF] surface water layer (ENVO:00010504); material: water (ENVO:00002006), including particulate matter (ENVO:01000060) such as... | depth 5 m | reverse complement strand
TCTTAAAGAAAGAGCCGAAGAAGGCCCTAGATGTTGTGAGGGTGGTGGGTGTGATACTGGTTGTTCAGGTAAATTATGTGATACAAAAGGTGGTAAATGGACGTGTTTTGAAAAAGAAGAAGACCCAGAAAATAAAACAGTAAAAAAAGCTAAAAAAGAACAAACAACAGCAGGTGCTGCTGGAGCTTATTCACAACCACTTTTTGGTAAGCCAATGAAAGGGAAGGTAAAAGAAAACAAGTTAGGTGGTACTTGTACGTGTAAAAAATGTGGGGCTCAATCAACAACATCTGATGAACAAGCTTGTGCCAATTGGATAACCACCCATAAGGAAACTTGTAGTGGGAGTAAATCAGATGATGTTAAATCGGTGAAAAAAACTAGAATTGGAGAATCTGAGTTAATTAGTTTAATTGAGGAGAGTGTTAAGACCGCAATCAATGGGGGTAACATTACTGAGGCGTTAACAGATACTGATGAAAGAAGAATCGGAGTGATAGCTAGGAAGGAGTTGAAGGACTACGAAGTTAAGATAGAAAAGAAAATAGATAGTCTAATATCAAAGGCGTTTAAGGGTAAAGAGTTAGAAGATAAAGTGGTTAGTATATCTAGGAATGCTTTAGTACAATTATATAAAGCTTTATGGATTAAAAGAAGTTTTTGGACGAGTTATATTAAAAATTCAGATTCGTAATGTTAGATAAACTCCTAAGACAATCAATACTAAATTCTTTTAGTGCTAACACAATGGAGGAATCAACAACGGCGTCTAGTTCAGGTTCTTATGTAACACCACAGGTATGGGCTAAGGATTTAAGTAATTGGAAGGCTTATAGTGACCCATCTTTCCCACAGTATGGTGGTGATGGTGGTAAATTTGTTAGGGTTAAAGATAGTTGTAAGACATTCCCATATTGTAATCAGGGGGATATTAACTCACTGGACCTATTTGATAAACCTAGGAGGAAAAAGAAGAAGTCTAAAAAGAGAACCCCGTTGGAAAGGAGAAAGTCTAAAATTGCTAAGAATTTAGTGAGAACACAAAAGATAAAAACACCAAGAGGATCACATTATAATATTGGTAAGTGGATATCTGAAGATGGTAGATATTTATATAATAACAAATTAACTCTGGATGATATTAATCGAGTAATATTAGAAAGGACTGAAGATAAAAAAGAAACAAAGAATATGGGAAAGACATTAGAGGATATCATAAAAAAGAATTTGAGAGAAGATCAATTACCTCAGGGATATAAAATATATAAGAAATCACACGAAGCTAGTGGGAAATCTAACGTTGAGGGACTTAAATTAGCCGCTGAGAAAATTAAGTCGTTTATGAAAGATGATGATGGTGAAACTATTGAACCTAAAATGTATCGTAACACAACAGCTCAAGATGAGTATGTTGAAGAGGTGAATTATGGTTCAGGTATGACTGGTTTAGAGTATGACCAACCATTAACTGATGAACAGAAAGAAAGACATGAGAAATACCTTAAAGGTTCCTCTGAGACTGGTAACGCTGTTACTGGTAAAGGGTTAGAGAAGAGTGCTGGTATGGAGACTAATGTGATGACTAAGAACTCTGAAGGTGGTTCTAATAGTGCTGGTGAGATGTTATCTAATGCGGCCAAGAGAAGGATGCAGAATAAGGAAAAAGCTGTTATGAATAACGATAGACGATACACTCCTGATAGTGTTAAGGAGAGTGAGTTACCTGAATTGGTTGTTAATGAGTATGTTATTGACACAGAAAAACAAATAATGGAATTAACACCTAGTGAGTACTTAGTTAATGGTAATGTATATACTATTACTAATGGTGATGAAACTAAAAAGGTTAGATATGAATCTTTTATTGGTAGAGTAGGTGGGCAGGTGATTATTATGGAAACTAATCGACTAGACCGAGTTAATGAATCAATTGATAGAATGAGAACCTTAATGGGACATAATTCCAACACAAGACACAATAAATTCCTTTAATTGGGGTAGGTTGGGTACGACACCGATCACCAAAACAAAATAAATTTTAAGTTTACTTAGGGTTGTACTTCGATATATTTATTTTATATGGATAATGAGGGGTTAACACCAAAAGAATTTTTTAATTATGTCACAACTCCTGTTGATGACGAAATCACTAAATTATATTATAAGGCTCACAACATAACGTTGGAGAAGACAGAACTATATAATCAATTTATATTATCATTGTTCGATATAACATTTAACACATTTCTAGGGGACGAATTAATAAACACTAGGGAGAAAATGGTAGAACATTTTAAGTGGTGTTGGGATAAAAATCAATTAAATTTCGAGAAAGAAGGAGTGATCCTCAAAGATACTACGGAGTTGAAGGACTACTTCAAGGAATTCATGTTAGAATCCTATTATGTTCTCGATAAAAGACCGACCCATGACGTGGAAACTAAGATTACTTGGTTTTGGAACAAATGTTTTAAGTATCGAGGGGAGAGAACACACAGTGAATTGGATATTTTAGGGGAAGTGTATAATATTTTTGAAAAATCCTTACAATAACCTTGATTTCCCATTATCTAACACATATCTTTTCTTAAATATTTTAGGATTATGCAAATTATGAGAGTTGTGGAATTAGATTTAATTTCGGAAAAACAAAGATGTGAGTTTCTTATTGAGGAAACAATAAACAACCTAACTATGGACCCCAGTGATAAAATTGGGAGACTTAGAGAGTTGTTGACGAAACAAACAGAAATAGTAGGTTCCCTACAATTATGGACGTCATACATCCAAGGGATAGAAAGTAGTAATAATAATAATAGTGAAAAAAAATAATTAAAAATGAACACTTATTTAGATTTGAAAAAACTAATCGAAGAATTAGAAGAGGATGTAACAAAAGTTTACACAAAACAGAATAAAGCGGCTGCTGTTAGAACAAGAAAGGCGTTGCAAGATGTTAAAAATAAAGCACAGGACCTAAGGTTAGAGATTAACGAGGCTAGAAAACAATGGGATTAATAATCTTAAATAAACTATTAATGATACTACTCTTCTTATCGATATTAAATGTTGGTAAGGAGTTTGGTTCCTTTCTATGGAATATGTTTGGTAAGGATAACCCTGAGAGGTTTATCCTATCGAGTAGGGGTGTTTTTATCTTAGGGGTGTCTATTTCATATATTTTATTAAGTATCTTTAATGGGATAACACTATGAGTATAATTAATAATAGATTACAATTGTTGAGACCTTACCTTACTGAGATAAAGTTTGGTGAGAGTATCACGTTATTAACTGGTGAATTCTACCCAAAATGGATTATCAAAGAACAAGGGGATAGGGTTAAAATCCATAAATCTGGAGACACTGATAAGGGAAGAGTGATGTATAATTTTTATGGTGAAAATGGTAATGTCAATGTAGATGACCTCATTGATTACTTTTTAGAGGTTGTTAATGAGAACTTGGATAGGGAACGTAAAGAGGACTTATATAAGAAGAAGGTTGAGGAACTAAAGAACATATTCAAAGATAGTACCTTAACAGATTTGGAGCGTTTATCTATGGGTATTAATGAAGGTGAATTAAAAATTAACGATGGTGAGTGATGTACTGGTATGGTTGTTAATGTCATACGGTATGACAAATATTGTAGTGTTTAGTTCAATCTTTGAACCAATGAGGGAGTGGTTGAAGACGAAGACCAATAAAATATTAAATTTCGTTAGTGATTTAGTTGGGTGTCCGATGTGTTTTGGGTTCTGGAGTGGTATCTTCTTATCGTTAACTCTGATTTCACCTTCTACTTGGTTATTCGGTGTTAATGATTATTCTAATCTATTTTTTGATGGTATATTATCGTCGGGGGGTATTTGGTTAATCCACACAGTACAGGAATATTTTGAGAGGTCGAATCCTAATGTTTAGGGTTTAATGAATTGTTATTAAGATGAGAGAATATATTTATTCTCTCATTTTTTTTACATATATTTACAATATGGATGATATTAATAAACACATTAAAATGTTGGAGAATGACCAGAAGAGAATAGATAATACTATCGATGGTCATAAGAAGAAATTTATTGACCAAATTAGGTCTGGTTTGGGGGAAGACATTATTAAGGGGATTGCAAAACCTAAAGAAGAAATAATAGAGGAGGAACAAACGAAAGGGTTGTTTAGAGTAATGAAAGAATGGATTTCGAAACTATCAAAAAAATAACAACATTCCTATCAACGGAGGTGGATCACGGTGGTATAACTATCGAAGTCCCTTTACTTAGTGGTGAATACAAGCAGATTCAATCTGAACTGTCCCAAGTAATACCGGGTGTTAGTGCGGGTGAGTCTAAAAAGTTTGAGATTAACATAGGGGATGTTAGATTTAGACTTATTCAAATAGATTAAAAAAATATTATGTTTACATATAAGGTAAGTAAGAATATCCTAACAGAGGGTATTGAGGTTAAGATTGAAGGGGAGTTGGGTGAAAGAAAACACACATTTATAACAATATTAGGTTACGATGAGAATATTAAAGAAAATTATAATACCTTTGTATCTGAAATGGTAAATGGGTTGGAAGAAAAATTAAAGTTAATGGAGTATCAAGATATTTATTAATATATGACAGTGAAAGAATACATCGATAAATTAGAGGATCAGATGAATAGGAGTATTAGTGAGGAACTTAAAGAATACATACCTGAAATACTAAGAACAATTCAATCAAGAGTAGTTGAACGATTTATTGATGATGGAGACCCAGTGTTATCCCTGGGGGAGTTCAAAGAGATATTTGATAGAGTTGTGTCGGAAGGGATTAATGAGAAGATAGATAACAATAATTCACTAACCATCACTAATGGTGTGTTTGTTGAGTTTTTTATTAAAGACGACAAAGGTGTGATTAATAACTACGAATACTGTCTTAATTAACGGGTTGTTCCCCTCCACAACCATTCTCTATTTATACCGAGTCGGTTGATTAATTTAGAGTAAAGACCACTACGTTTATTGTTTGGTACCCTACCAGAGAAAAGTATATTTAGTTTCTTTTTAATTAGGTACAATTCCCTTAATTTATTATATAGTGTGATTGCGTCGGCACGGTTCTTAGTTCCGAAAAGGAATATATCACTATTACCCACCTCAACACAAACTTTGTTTTGGAAATAATAAACGTGTCCAGTATCCCCCCGATTAGTATTGATAGATGGGTTAATTACCTTTGATATTATATCTAATAATGTTAATTTACTACCAACTCCTATCATTACGAATTTCTCCTCATAATAATAGGGTTTACGTTTTACTAATATCCACTTATCGTCGTTAAATAATGGTTCTTGTAGTTGTCCTAGTGTGTTCCTTATTGATATACTCTTTTCGTTAGTATTGTCCCTACGTTTCAGTAACAATAATTCATACTCAACAGGAAGAGCTTCCTTATTAACGTAGGTGTGTTGTATGGGAAATAAGATTTTATTGTTTTTAATAAATGTGTTGAAACGACTAGTTGCGTTTTTTTTTACATTTGTGTCAAACACTACCCTTTTTTTCTTCTTATTTTTTGTTATTATTATACGATACGTTTTCATAGTATAAATAAATATAGGGAATTAGGAAAAAAGATAAATAGAAATATGGACAATTATTACGATACATTAGGTGTGAGTGAGGATTCCACTCCGGAAGAAATTAAGAAGAATTATAAGAAACTATCCAAAGTACACCACCCAGATAGAGGTGGGGACGAAGAGAAATTTAAGAAAATATCGGAAGCTTATAACACTTTAGGGGATGGTCAAAAAAAACAACGATATGATCAGAAAAGGAGTAACCCTTTTGGTGGGTCTGGTATGGGTGATGCGTTTGATAATTTTTTTGGTGGTCAACAACAAAGGCAAAGAAATGTTGGACAGGACTTAAATGCTAACATACGGGTAACTTTAGAAGAGATACATGAAGGGGTGGTTAAGACAATTCGTTTCAATCGGAGTGTGATGGACCCAACAGTACCAAGGACGGTATGTCGACAGTGTGGTGGTAGTGGTAGGATGTCTATGGGGCCGTTCCAAACATCGTGTAGTGTCTGTCATGGTAAGGGGGTGACCGGTGGTCTTAGAGAAATTATTCAGGAGTTGGAGTTTAACGTCCCCAAAGGGTCGAATGATAAAGAAACAATATTTTATGGTGGAATGGGGAACTCCACAGGGGGTGAATCGGGAAACCTTTTTGTTAAAGTGGTTGTACAACCCCATCCGATATTTAAGAGAGACGGTAGTAATTTAATTATCGTTAAGGGGGTACCATTCCCATCCTTAATATTAGGTGGTGATATTAAGGTTAAGACAATAACCGGTGAGATAAGAGTAACAATACCAAAAAATAGTAACCCTTTTGATAAATTAAGGGTCGCTGGTAAGGGGTTAAATAGAGGTGATGGTTATGGTGTTGGTGATTTAATCGTTGAGTTAAAGGCTGTGGTGCCGAAGGTTATAAGTGATGGTGAAAAGGGATTATTAGAAAAGTTGGCAATGTCTGAGAATTTTATTAATATTGTGTAAATAAAAAAATAAAAAAAATGGAAGAATCAAAATACTACTTGGTAAAAGTTAGAGAGGTGTTCATGGACATAGAGTCTGGGAAAGTTAAAAAAGTAACAAGACAGAAGTTAGTTGATGCTATGTCAATAACGGAGGCGGAACATAAGACGGTTAAACTATATGATGGTTGTGTGTTTGATTGGAAAATTTCATCAGTAGCTGAAAGCCCAATAGACGAGGTATTATAATATGTGTTTAAGTTATATAGGTGGGAAGTCCCGAATAGGGAAATGGATAACAGAATATATTCCAAAAGATATTGAGACTTATGTCGAACCTTTTGGGGGTATGTTCTGGGTTTTCTTTAAGATGAAACCAGAGTCCATGGAAAATCTAACTAGAGTTGTGTATAACGATTTTAACAAGTTAAATACCAACTTCATGAAATGTATTTCCACTAAACACAAGGAGGTGCTATCGTTTATGTTGGATATACCATCACAGGAAAGGGAGAGATTCAATCAATACCAGAAGGACATCTTTAGTGACGATGTGACATTTAACCAAGATGGTGATGTTGGATTAGCTGTTAAATATGCTTATGTATTAACTCAGGTTTGGAGTGGAACAAACCCAAAGAAGGGAACGTTTATTGACCTTAAAGGAAAATACAAATCAAAGTTTGATACTTTTAGAGATAAACTATCAAACCCTAAATGGACGAACTTATTTGAGAAAATCACAATTGTTGAGAATTTAGATTTCCAAGACGTGATAGAGAAGTACGACAGTCCAACGACATTTGTTTATTTAGACCCACCATACTGGAAGACTGAAGAATATTACTCAAATCACGATTTTGATAGGGGTGACCATGAGAGATTAGCTAAGTGTATTCAGGGTGTTAGTGGTAGGTTTAGTTTGAGTTACTATGATTTTGAGTTATTACACGAGTGGTTTCCAGAGGGTGTGTATACCTGGGAGTCCAAGGAGTTCGCTAAGGCGGCTGGTGCTAAGACTGGTCAAAAACAATCTAAAGGAACTGAACTCCTAATTATGAATTATTAAATATTTTTGTTATCTTTGTCATATGAAAGATAATGAAAAAGTAGTGTTTAGAGAGGTGTGGGAGAATTTATGTTCAACACAATATCACGATACGGTATCGATAGATGATTATCGAAATGTGTCTCTGGGGCAGGCTCTGGAGTATGGTAGGGGGAGTAAGACAAATATTGTTAGTGACGTAAATCCAGAATATTTAACTTATACCAGGAAGGGGTCCCAGTTGGGTGAGAACACACATAAGAAAATACCAATAAGTTCATTATATTACCAAACAAAGTCGGAAAATTGTGAGATGGTGGAGAAGGAGTGGGTTAAAGATGCTTTTAATCCCCTAAGTCACAATACCGTTAGTCGTGTCACCATCGTCTTATCCGAATTACCTGGAAATAAGTTAAAATTATCAATATTTAGGTTCTTTAAGGAAAAAAGAGCTGGATTTAAGAATTTTAAGAAACAAAGTAGGGATTCGCATATAACAATTAATTTAGATACTGGTAATTGGTACTTCACTAGGACAACATTCAATAATAGGAAGAGAAGAGCACAAACAAATAAGAACCCGTTTATTAAGATAGAAGGTGATATTGAGCAGGTGTTTAAGGTAAGTGATATTTTTGGGTGGTATCGTAACGTTGTTAATCCTGCGGCTGTTCGTAGTGAGGAGTGTGGGGTGAAATTAGAGATGACGGAAATGTTGGTTAGATCATTTAACGAGATATCCAAGAGACTCAACCAAAAAAACAGGGTGGATGTAAATTCTATTATGCGAGACCCAACACCAACATTCGGATATAGGTTAGGTGAGGTAATATCTAAATGGTTCTGTGAGAGAAATGGTATTAAATTACCTAACATTTGGAATAATTATTTTATGAATTTTTACCCAGGGATTAAGAAGATACGTAAATCGAAGATGAAACTATTACCGGCAATAATACAAGGGTATGGTATTAAATCTAGTCAGGTGAATAAGATATTAAATCAGAACCCAGTTATTAACATTAATGATGTTATCGCCTTATTTATACTTTTCGGACCTGATTTCTTTGGTCAAATACCTGAGGAGTTTATTTTGAATAGTGCTTCGGAACCAATGGGTAGGGTGGTGGATGCTCAGACACCGGTTAACGGTGGTGAGTACACCAAATACCTTATTGAGAAGTCGGAATTAATAACGACTCAGGAGAGGAGAAACCTAATCTCAACAATTAAAAGTCTTGTGGGTGGACAACCATATTTTTTACAACAAATTAGGGACCATATTCGTATTAAGCAGAATTTAAGAGATTTAGGCGAGATTGTGTCCATAGTATCTAAAAATCATGATAGTTTTATTGAAGAACACAATAGATGGTCAGCCTTAATACACCACTTAACCTCCGATAAGTTAACATCGTATGTTTATTGTGATAATGTGTTGGAGACAATACATCGAGAATATCGTGGATATACGTTCAAGGTGTTGACCAACGACATTGAATACTTTGAGGAGGGTCAGTTTCAGAATAACTGTGTTAGGACCTACTTAACGTTTTACCAAAGCGTTATTGTCTCTATAAGGAAGGGAGATAAGAGGGTTACCTGTGAGTTTTCTGACGGTAAGATATCTCAATCGATGGCTGTTTGTAATGAGGTACCAGGTGATGAGTGGAATGATGTTATTGGTGAGTTATCTAAAAGGGTGAGTAAACTATCAAATCAAAAACGAATTGATGCCGACATTAAGGTTGAATATAAACGTCTTGGTAAAGAGTTTTGGGTTATTATTGACGGTAAGCGTGTTAGTGATGACGATAATGGGAGAATCTCCTCGAGGGGTGGTTTGTTATTAGAGAACCCTAATAACTTGAATAACAATGGTGGGTTTGATGAGTTACCATTCTAACTCTCATCATTTTCGATCCTCCAGGTGTTTAAGTTAATTGATTTCTTTTTTTCCTCCCTCTTTTCTTCCGTTGGTTTAGTATAATATCTATTTTTACGTATATTTTTAGAGACTTGGGTTTTAATAAACTTTCTTTTGAATTGTTTTAATGCCCTATCTATGTTTCCTTTCTGTACTTCTATTCTTAACATAATATTGTTTTTGTTTAATTATAATTATGGTTAAATATAATAAAAACCAGAACAATAACAATGCGAACCTACTGATATTTATATTAAAACAATTATTCTAATGAATTTACTACGTAAACTATTAATTACTGAGAGTCGAAAAGGTGATGTGAAGAAGAAATATGGTAATTTTACTAAATGGGATTTAGAGTTTATCCAAGGGTTAGACCCAAGTAACAATAGTAAATATTTAATGTTCCTGGCTAGGGAATTGGATAAGGTTAGAGGTGAATTTACTGACGAATATATGTTTAACGATTGGGGTGGGGTGGTTAAGAAATTATTAGGACATTTCCATAGATACCCAGAAAAGTACACAGAAAGGGACATATTTAATTATGAATCGGTGGAGGCGTTATCTAAGTCATATAAAGAGTCTTTAGAAAACGTATCGAAACGAGAGTTAAAGAAAACGGGAGGACAAAAGATATATCAGGATGGTGATTATCTAGTTGTGATACCAACAACAAAAGAAGCGTCGTGTTTATATGGTTCGGGTACTAAATGGTGTACGACACAGGATAGTGGTAGTTATTATAGGGCTTATAGTAGAAGGGGTGTTTTATTTTATATGTTAAGTAAGGTTTTACCAGAGTCAGACCCTTTACATAAGATTGCCCTATACAAGAAGTACTTGGATGGAAGTGAAGAGTTGTATGATGCATTAGATAAAAGAATATCACCAATTGTTGCTAACACCCCAGATGAAATTAAAAGAGTAATATATAGTTCTTATGAGATAATGAGAAGTGCTTGGTTAGAATCACGAGCCAAAGGTAATTATAAGACTGTAGAGATGGAAGCGGTTGCTTTAGCTATAGGTTTGGATGAAGAAGAGTCTTTATCTTTGGAAGAATCAGAATATAACCATTTCGGGTTAGTGCTGATTGATTTTGGTGGTCAGGAATACGCTGTTGGTCTTCGGAATGAGGTCGAACAGGCCGTTGAACAAAATATAAGATCTCTGATTGAGGATATAGGTCTGTCAGTACTCAATGTCGATATTGATGATTATATAGATGGTGACTTAGTTGTTGATGAGTTTGTGAATGTTGTTACTGACTGGGTAATTGAGTTTCCGGAAGGATATTTGGGGGATGTGATGGATGGTTTTGATAGTAATATATATGATAAATTATTGGACGCTCAGACTCGGTTAGGTGAGTATGAAGAGAAGGTAAAAGATTTATATGATAAAGACTCTAATAGTTGGTCACGTGACTTACCAGAAATTGAAAGACTTGAAGGTGAAGCTAGTGAGTTAGAGGTTACCATTGAAGGTCTTACAACGGCCCTTGAGGGGTCTAGGTACTACGACGAAGAACAAATCGATGAGGGGGTTGAAAATATACTGGATGATATAAGAGAGTCCCCGGGTGTGTGGTTAGAGGAACAGGGTTACGTTGACCGTGATATTGAGGCTTGGGTAGATGTTGAGGGTCTCATTCGAGGTGTTTTGGCCGATTCCAGTAGTGGGGGTACCTTGGCTTCGTATGATGGGGAGGAGCTAACAGTGGAGATTAATAATGTGTGGTATTATGTTTATAGAACTGACTAATATGGATATTAAGAGAACACCAACAGAAATGTCAAGTAAATTCATTATGGATACAGCGACGGACTTTGAGATATTAACATTGGTTGCTAAGGGTAGGTTGGACCCAAACGACGTGTATTTTAATAGTGATTCCCTTGGTGTTATTACCGAGGTAGATAAAGAGTTTGTTTATGTGGATATTACGGGTGGGCAAAACATTAGTGATCAAAGGGTTGCTGAGATATTTGATGTTGAGTCATATGAATTTACAATTTTCAGTTACCTATACGGAGGGTATGACTATGATTACCAAATACACAATGACGACGGACAACAAGAGTGGGATGAGGGTTACATATTTTCCGATATGGATGACTCAAATAAGGAACTAATCAGTGATATCTTACTATATTATAACCCACAACTCTCTATGGAGTTGGTAGACAACAGAAAGAAGGGGAAAACGATAGAAGGGGACAAATTCAAGGAGGTAAGGAGAGCACTGAGTCTAAGTTTCTATAATTCGGTCGACGATGACATTATATATGAATACAATGCGTCCATGGAAAAGTCTAAAGCTAACGCCGCTATTATTTTTGTTAGAGAGAAAATGGAAACAATTACGGAGAGTAATGGATTACATCCGGAATATGATAGTTACGATCTTATAAAGTTTAAGGTACCGATAGTGAATTTGTTACACAATTATTACATGAGTGGGAGATTCGACGAAACAATATCCTCAAAGGTGGAAAGTTATGTGATTGAGGTTGGTGAGTCAATTGAAGACTTCTACAATAATGAACTTCATGAGGTTGGGGATTACGAGTCACATCAATATGAGTTTAATAAAGAGGTGTCGTATTTACTTGGACGTGTGTTGTTATCGTTAGAGGATGAAACTGGGTCAACAGAAAAAATTAAGGTAGAAATAGAAAAGTTTAAGGATTTTGATTTTGGTGTTCGGTATAATAGTAAAGGTGGTGGTTATGTTATGTTAGTGAAGGATATTATTCGCCCTAGTGGTGAGTTGTCAGTATCAATACACGCACCTGGGATATGGTCTACAGTGAAGAATGTCACAATGACTGTTGATGATTTTATTATGAGGTTTAATAACCCGGAGCTTGTGGATGTTGAGACTGGCGAGATAATACCACTTAAGGAACAGGAAATTATGAATAGAAAATTAAATAAAGAGGAAAGGGACGGTGAAATAGAACAATTTGCTTTGTTCTGTCAAAAAGAGTTAGGTATTGAGGTAATGCCGAAGATTACACTCCGTCTTAATAAGAAGGGTGGTGTCGGAGAAAACGATATTGACACAACAGCTTATCAATCAAATACTGACGGGGTCCATGTTTATGTTAAAGATAGGGCGTTGGTTGATATTTGTAGGTCATTGGCTCATGAGTTAGTTCACCACCACCAACTAGAAAGGGATGAAGAATATTACTGGAAACACATTAAAGATAACCCAGGTATTCAATCAGGTACCGATTTAGAAGATGAAGCAAATGCTAAAGCTGGTTCGTTAATTAAAGATTATGGATTAGTTCATGGTAATGATCAAATATATGAATCACTTAAACTTTATAAAATTATGGGTCAAGATGGTGAAGTAAAAGCTAAAGAATTAACACATGATATGGCAATGGACATTATTGATGGTTTTGATGGGGAAATGATACCAATGGAGGATACAATTGATGAGGATTTGGTAAATTGGGCCTACGACGGAGAGGTAATAGGACCTGTTGTTAATGAGGAACGTACTTCTAGTGGTGGGTATGTAACACACGAACCATTTGATGGTGTGGAAAACCTTATCCTTAACTCGTTGATTGATGAATTTGATATTGGTGCACTTGATGATATAGTAACTAAGTTTAGTCATGAACTACCTAGTGGACATATTGATACAATCGTTACAATCTTAAATATGTTTGGGGTGAGTAAGGCTTCCAGAGAATCACGATCGGAAGAAGGGTGGTCCTTATGTCGAACTTATGCCAAATGGGCCGCCGACAATATGGGGAAGGCCGAAACATTTGCTGGGTCTGGTGAGTTCAACTTCACGACGTTCACCCCTATCAGGTCATGGATTTCGGGTTACGAAGTTTCCATGGATAACCACTATGAAGAAAGAGGTGTTGAAACTGGTATGGAAACAGTATATGCTTTTGATATCGACAGCGCTGAAGAACTAGCTAAGGAAAATTGGTGGGAGTATGATCCAGATATGGATAATGACTATGATTCTGAAAGAACATATAATGAGTTAAGTATGACCGACATTAAACAAGGTAACCCTGTTCTTTCCGAAGGTGATAGTGTTTACACCTGGGGTGATGGTTTAGGGGCTAAGGCTGAAGTCATTGGTGTAATCGAAGAGGGTTACATGATCATCACTGAGGGTGGTGACGAACTCGCTATGGTTGAAGGGGATAATTGGTTTAAGATATCGGATAGGTTATTAACTGAGGATGAAATTGAGAGTAATAAAACTAGGACATTTGGATTCATCCGACCTATTGATATTGAGAAGGGATTATCCCAACATGAAATTAAGAGAGTACTAAAATCTAAAAACTTATTTTATGACGTTTTCTCTGATGGTGGGGTAAACTTAGAGAGAGACCTAGAGGGGGATATGAGAAATAGAATTAGGTTTAATAATTTTTTTGAGAGGATGATGGTGGCTAAAGACATTAGAGGGGGCACTTGGGAAGGTTTGTTCGCTGGTTTATTTGGTGGTGTTGTTGTTGCTGGACAAAAGGGGGTTGGAAAGTCTGATGTTAATACGTCTGAAGGGGGATGGTCTCTTAAGTTTATGAATACTAAGAATGAGGCTCCCACACTTGCTCAGATGAAGACTCAATTAGATAACGTAATTAAGGATGGTGGTATAAGTGAGGACGAGACAATATATAAGATATTCAACACTCCGGACTCAGAGACAGACCGTGATTTATTTGATGCTAAACACGATATATTCGACCAAGCCTTTGATGGTGTTGATTATGTTGCAGTTGCTTACCCATCGTCTAATGAGAACGCGATTGTTGTATATTGGAACGACACTGATTCTTTAAGGGATATTATAATTGATTCTGAAAATCCCCCGATAGTAAAACCTAAGAGTGGTCCAAGTAGTGTTGGTGAACTGAGGTTAAGTGCTAGGGGATGGAAACAATTCCCACATTTTGAGATAATATTCCCAACGGTCGAGGACGATGAATATGGTAATTATTTGAAGAGGGATAAGAGAGAGGATGAAATAATGGATATCTTTGGTAAGTATGGTGATAAAATACCACCAGAGGTTCTAACCTATATGAGGAAAAACCCAAAAACCTTTATGAGTAAGTTGAAGAACATTCCGGGTTATGAGAAGTACTTGGTTGAGGAGTTTAGTGAAACTTCAGAATACCTCACTCAGAGTGCCAATGACAGATTAAAGACATTTAAGAGAGTAATAGAAGAGAAATGTAATCTTGTTGACGAACCTAAGACCATTGGTTTTAGGAAGTTACCGGACTATGAGAAATCAATTAGGGATGCTTTCAGTAGGTGTTGGAACGACCCTAAGGATGGTGCTTTTGTAAAATTAGCTAATATTACCATTGATAATTTTGATCCAGAAGAATACCCGTTAATGTCGATGTTACTAGATGATATTTATGAAATTAGTTTGGAAGTGGGTGGGTACATTACCCCTAGAGGTGATGACATTGATACTTTTGATATGAGTATTAAACACCAAGACAATGTCCCAGAAATAATATATGGTTGGATAAAGGATATTGTTGATAGTGTTGAGTCCATGGATGGTGAGTATAAACCAACAAAGGAAGACCATGGGTCCTTCATGTTTGAGATAATGGAAACATTAACACATATACGAGATGTTTACACATCAAGTTTTGGTGAGCCTGAGGAGAGAGTCGTGGGGTATTAAAAACACATAAATATTTTGGTTAAGTGAATTATTTTAGTATCTTTGCTAAATGAATGAAGAAAACTTAAAACATCTAAAAGAAGTACTATCAATACCAACTATGACTTGGGGTGAGGATTTATTAATTAATTACCTTGAAGAATATTGTGTTAAAAATGGGTTAATACATAGTGTCGATGAAATCGGTAATGTGTACGTTACTAAAGGGATTGCTGAGATGTACCCTTGTGTTGTTGCTCACACAGATACCGTCCATCAATTAGTGGATATGGTTGTTAATGAAGAAATGTTACCTAACGCCCAAGGTGAGATAAAGTTATCACTTAAAGCTTATAGGGAGGATGATGGGTCACCAACAGGTATTGGAGGTGATGATAAAGCAGGCGTGTTTATTTGTTTGAAGATGTTGGAACATTTTGACAACATTAAGGCTTTTTTCCCTGTTGCTGAGGAGACTGGGTGTCACGGGTCAAGTAAAGCAGACCCAGAGTTCTTTAGTAATGTTGGGTATGCAATACAATTCGATTCAACGGAGAATGATACTATGAGTTTAACATTAATGGGTGTTAAGTTATTCGAAGATGATAGTGAGTTCTTCACATCGGTTAAAGATGTTATTGTTGAACACGGTATAACTAACTGGTATAACCACCCATATACAGATACTATGAAATTGAAGGAATTATTTGATTTCTCTTGTTTGAATTTCGCAGCTGGGTATTACAAATATCACACAAAGGATGAGTATGTTGTTGTTGATGACGTTCAGAATACAACTGATATGGCAGTTAAAGTGATTGGTATTTTAGGTGAGAAGAAATATACTTATAACAATAAGAGTTTATTATCTGATGGATACTCCTATGAATCACCCTATGATTATGATGATGACAGTGATAACGATAATGATGATGGTGATTGGGTTAATGATAGTGGGTATTCAGATGTATTTATGTAAAGATAGGGGGGTGTTCTGGAATTGATTGACGTAGGTCGAATAATGTCAGCACGTCGAGCCTGAATTAAGCTTGTAAAACTGATTCACATTTTTAGTCGGTGATTTATTCGCTAATCTTGTATCTGGAGGTTTATTGAAAACTGAGGGTCAAGAAGTATCTATCGCGTAACCAAGTTACGAGGAAGATCCATCTCCACTAGAGGGTTTTAAGGTGTTGTACCTTTAGTAATGAGATGTCAACAGACAAACCGAACCTACCAATTGTTCATTGAGGTAGTTAAATAAAATTATGACTGGGTCTCTTGGATGGTTGTTTATTCTAGAAAGAAGGCCGAGGAATAAAGAATAAACTAAACGTGTAGGATAGATGTTATATCACTACGAACAAGACGTGGGTTCGACTCCCACCACCTCCACCACTAAAAGAGGGTCTACGGACCCTCTTTTTTCATTATTCATTATTTATTAGGGTTATGTCTTTTTTTTTATTATCTTTGTACGATAAATGTTTAATAATTAAAAAGAAATTCATGGGGTTTAATAAAAGATACGTTAGTGGTGAGCAATTAATTAGTAGGTATAGGGACAAGGGTCTACTAGGTGTTGAGGAATATTTAGGTAAGGCGGACGTGTTCATTTCAACAGATAGGTTATCTGAAAATGTAGTGGACGTATATAATTCAATGTTTAGCGGTTCGACTATTGAGAAGTGGGATGTAATCACTAAACTAGTATCTGACGAATCAATTAAACAACAATGGGATAGTGACAAGTTGTCATAGAAAGTGTTGTCTTAATGTAAACTTGTCATGTTATTAGAAAAATTGTATCATTGGTACAGTTTTGGTAGTATAGTATATTGATGAATGAAATGGTTAAAAATAAAAACGTAGAAGGGGTTAGGGGACTTAAAGAAAGGTTGTCTATTCTGGATAGTTTATTTAACATTGTGGAATTATCAAATAATAAAATAAATAATAAAAAACAAAAAAAAAGTAAAAATGGGAAAGATTATAGGTATTGACCTAGGAACAACAAATTCGTGTGTTGCGGTAATTGAGGGGAATGAGTCTAAAGTTATTGTGAACTCAGAAGGTAAGAGAACAACACCGTCAATTGTAGGGTACAATAATGGTGATAGATTAGTTGGTGAATCTGCTAAAAGACAAATGGTAACAAACCCAGAAAACACAATCTACTCAATAAAGAGATTTATTGGGTCTAAGTATTCTGAGGTTAAGACTGAAGCTGGTAAGGTGGCTTATAAAACTAAAAACGTTAAAGGTAACTTAAGTGTAGTAATTGGAGATAAAAACTACTCACCACAAGAGATATCTGCTGTGATATTACAGAATATTAAGAGGGTGGCTGAGGAATATTTAGGTACTGAAGTGTCTGGTGCTGTCGTAACAGTACCTGCGTACTTTAATGATGCTCAAAGACAAGCAACAAAAGAGGCTGGTGAGATAGCGGGGTTGAAGATAGAAAGAATAATCAACGAACCTACTGCGGCGGCTCTTGCTTATGGTATGGATAAGAAAGATAAAGATATGGTAATTGCTGTCTATGATTTAGGTGGTGGTACTTTTGACGTATCTATCTTAGAATTAGGTGATGGTGTGTTCGAAGTACTATCAACAAATGGGGATACTCATTTAGGTGGTGATAATTTTGATGAGGTGTTGATTGATTGGTTAATGAAGGAATGTAATGACGAATTTGGCATGGACCTCTCAAAAGACCCACAAGTTATTCAAAGACTAAGAGAGTCGTCTGAGAAGGCTAAGGTTGAGTTATCTTCCAGTTTGCAAACTGAAATTAATTTACCTTATATTACCGCTGATAATTCGGGACCAAAACACTTAGTTAGGAAGTTAACAAGAACTGATTTTGATAGGATGACGTCTGATTTGGTAAAGAGGTCGTTAAAACCTTGTCTACAAGCACTTAAGGATGCTAAATTGAAAGCTAGTGATATTGACGAGGTATTATTGGTTGGTGGTTCAACAAGAATACCGGCAGTGCAAGAAGCTGTTGAGAAATTATTCGGTAGGTCACCATCGAAGGGGGTTAATCCTGATGAAGTTGTTGCTTTAGGGGCTGCGATTCAAGGGGGTGTGTTATCTGGAGATGTAAATGACGTGTTATTGTTGGATGTAACACCATTATCGTTGGGTATTGAAACAATGGGTGGTATTATGACTAAATTAATTGAGTCTAATACAACAATTCCCACAACAAAGACTGAAGTGTTCTCTACGGCCACTGATAATCAACCAGCTGTGGATATCCACGTGTTACAAGGGGAAAGACCAATGTCAACCGACAATAAAACAATCGGTAGGTTCCAATTAACCAATATACCACCAGCTCAGAGAGGTATCCCACAAATTGAAGTTACTTTTGATATCGACGCTAATGGTATTATGAATGTATCTGCTAAGGATAAATCAACTGGTAAAGAACAGAACATTAAGATTGAAGCGTCTTCTGGTTTAACCGACGAAGATATTGAGAGAATGAAGAATGAGGCGGTTGAGAATGAGGTTGCTGATAAAGAAAAGTTGGAGAGAATTCAAAAGATGAACGAATCAAACGCTTTGATGTTCCAAACTGAAAAACAGATGGAGGAGAACGGTGACAAGATAGATGAGGAGGTTAAAGTCGAGTTGGAGGGTATTCTAAGTAAACTTAAACTTGCTCATGGTGAAGAAGACTTAGAGTTAGTTGATGAATTAACCAACCAACTTAATGAATTATGGACCAAAGCTAGTCAGAAGATGTATGAAAATATGAAAGAAGATGACGTTGATATTCCTAATGGTGTTGATCCGGAAGTGAAGGATACTGAGTACGAAGAGGTGAAGTAATATATTGTTAAATAATAATTAAGAAAAGGTGAGTTTATCTCACCTTTTTTATTTATCTTTGTTGTATGAATAAAAATGTAATAATTAGTATGGCGTTGTTGGGGATAGGACAATTATTGGTATGGTTCCAACTCAATGGACAATTTGTGTGGAGGTGGTTTGATAAGAACCCGTTAATATTAACACTAATGGGTGTACCTATTAGTTATCTCTTTATCCTTGGGACTAAATATGGTTTTGATGGTTTTGGTGGTGTCTTATGGCCCGGTAGGTTAATGGGTTTTGGGATTGGTATTTTTATGTTTGCGTTCTGTGCTAGTCACTTTCTTGGGGAAGGTATAACACCTAAAACAATCGTGTCGCTAACGCTAGCACTAACACTAGTACTAATTCAAATACTATGGAAATAATGAAAACATTAAAAAACTTATCGTGGGTAATGATAATTCTATCAACTTTAATGAGTTGTGGTAAGGAGGGGTTCGTTGAAAGAGACGTTAGAGAGATTAAATCAATCAACGGACTATGGGAGTTATCAACCATTAGTCATAGATATCTTAAATCTAACAATGTTGACACGTCTTGGGTTATCACAAGTGGTCAATCAGAAATAACTTTTAATAGTGATGTAGAATTTGATTTGGTTACTATTGATGTGACAGAGTGGGATATTAGTGATGAGTATGTTATGGTTGGTGATGATTTATATGAACTAAATGGGAAAATATACCCTTCAGAGAGTAATAATCCGTATGAACAATGTTGGGATGTTAATGGTAATGGGGAGCAAGATTACTTTGAAGATGTTAATGGTGACGGAGTTTGTGATTTATTTGATTGTGGACCGGAAGGTATCGTCGTTGGGGTTGAGAACACTGTTAGAGTGTTTAATATATTAACAGTGTCTAACAATGAGTTGGTCCTAGAATTTGAGGGACAATACTTTGAAGACTTTGGTTATTTCACAACAACTCTAACTTTCAACAAATAAGTCTTAACTTTTTGATTATAAAGAGTATTTATTAATAAACAAATTAAAAATGGGAAGAAAAATTAAATTAACGGAGTCTCAACTAGTAGATATGATTGAGAGAATTGTTAAAGAACAAGAGGGGGTTGCTCCAGTAGCGCCGCCACAAGAGGGTGGTAAGTTTGATGGTTTTCCAGAAGAGTGGATGGATTATTTAGAAGATGAGACAGGTTTAGAGAGGTCTGGTACATTCCCTACTGAAGTACCTGATGTTGATATGAGTGATAATGCACCACCAGTAAGACCAACACAGGCGCCAGTAACTCCACAAGGTGTGACTCCACAAGGTGTA
>TARA_R110000803_G_scaffold15895_2_pt1 | contig 20493 bp, 13 predicted proteins | sample TARA_R110000803 | Tara Oceans TARA_R110000803 (sample SAMEA4397772) | marine metagenome | biome: Polar Biome; feature: [SRF] surface water layer (ENVO:00010504); material: water (ENVO:00002006), including particulate matter (ENVO:01000060) such as... | depth 5 m | reverse complement strand
GTATCAGCCCGAGGCATATCAAAAGAAGATGCGCTTCTCATGGTGGACGCCAAGGCTGCCCAGATTGAAGGAGTCACACCATGACCGTATGTAACTGCATCAAATGTACAACCAAGCGACTAAGGGAGCGTGAGAAGTGAAACTCATACCAATCACCAAGGCACATGGCGACAGAATATCTTGGATAAACCCTGAGTATGTACTGAGCGTGACTGAGACATACATAGGCCACGAAAGCAACGGCACCCTTGGTACGTCAATCTTGGTACGCAGCATGAACCCAATGGATACACGCGAAGACATTGAGTCTGTACTTAGGCGACTGCAAGGGGGTGAGTGATGAGAGTACTTGTAGCCTGCGAATACAGTGGTGCCGTTCGCGATGCCTTCACAGCCCAAGGGCATGAGGCTATGTCCTGTGACCTGCTGCCTACTGACAAGCCAGGGCACCACTATCAGGGCTCAGTGCTGGACATTCTCGACCATGGATGGGATATGATGATAGCCTTCCCACCATGCACGCACCTTGCATCAAGTGGTGCGCGATGGTTCGACGCCAAGCGTGCCGATGGCAGACAGCAGCAGGGCATTAACTTCTTCATGGCGCTGGCCAATGCGGACATACCGAAGATTGCTATCGAGAATCCAGTAGGCATCATGTCTACTCAGTGGCGCAAGCCCGACCAGATTATCCAACCCTACCACCATGGGCATGAGGCAACCAAGACCACGTGCCTGTGGCTAAAGGGCCTGCCTCTACTCAAGCCCACCAACACAGTAGGCAAGGGCGAGCGTCACGTAACTAAGTCTGGGCGCTCGCTGCCCAAGTGGTACAACCTTCCGCCAAGTGAAGACAGATGGAAGATTAGAAGCACAACATTTAAGGGCATCGCCGATGCCATGGCACAACAATGGAGCACAACATGAGACGCAGGACAACCAAGACCCTATCTCAACTAAAGGCAGGCATGCGCGATGACCTGTTAGGCGACAAGGCTACACCCACTGAACAAGGTGAGGTACAATGTCCCTTCTGCTCAACGGTATACCGAGCGACAGAGCCCGAGCATTTTATATCAGGCATATGTAACGCATGCTTTCCAAGCGAGCAGCCTGAGAAACAACCCGACATGGAGCACGATGAAGATTCATTACCGTTCTAAAGAGTAGTCCAACACATGTTTGCAAGTTTCATTAACAACAGGCGCATATTTACATGCGCCATAGGAGAGAGAGTATGTCTATTCAAGTAGACGGACGAGTGTATTCGCTGACAGATGGTGCCTATGACCTGAAGGTACTATTCAAACACAACATTGTATTGGCTGGTCAGATTGCCGATGCGGTATTCAACGCCAATGTCATCAACTACTACACCGATGATTCGTTCAAGGGTTTCGTTCGCGATGCCTACGATAATGGTGGGGACAATGCTGGACAGCTATTGTTGGTAGCATTCGGTGGGCCAGGTGCCATCCAAGAAGTGATGCAGTCGGCGAGAAGCAATGGAGTAAAGGGCTCGAAGCAAACTTCAAGGCGCAAGCGTGCATGGCAGAGCCAGCTAATCGAAGCGTTAGTTGACCATGGTCACAATGCAATGAGCGCATACTTCAACGACAACAAGGCTGAGTTGATGGAAAAGTGTGGCGTACCGGAGGATGACCGCAAGGAAAACTACGAAGACATGCTTATCTCCACCGGGAGAGGCACACTGTCTTATAAGGTGAGTACATGGGAAGGCGATGGTGCAGCCAACAAGAGTGGCAAGTACGCTATCAGTCTGGCGTATCGCCTTGACGCCAACAACAAGGGCAGAGCCAAGAAGCCCAAGGCCCCAGCAGAGTAACTAACTTAGCGTCGCTGGCCTCTTGGTTGAGGCTGGCGACGCACACCATTGGAGCAACATGTTTTGTCAACGACCAGCATGCAGTAAGAAACTTATCGACCTGCCCGACTCGCCCAACTACGCATCTATATCCATTCGGTGCAAGTGCGGCGCGAGGTACAGGGTAAGCCACAAGGCAGGCCGACATGACATTGAGAAAGTAAACCTAACCAGCGGGGTGCAACATGATTGCCTTCCACGGACATAGCATCGTCGGGTCATGGGGTAAGCGAGACAAGTGGAGGTACCGACCAAGGCGCAGGTCAGAGGTATGCCCGGCTCATTGGTGGCAGACGCCTGCTACCATCGAGAACCTGTCCACATTCATCCAAGACCCTGAAGCACCCATCGATGAGATTGAGATAGCATGCGCCAGGCTCGAAGAAATACTTGAGCAGCCACAAGCCGTGCTCGATGCCACATACTACAAGTCCATAGCCAGCAAGGACACCAAGATTCATTGCAAGGTGGAGACTAAGCCAAGCCTCGACCAGATGATAATCGGCCAGCAACCTGAGCGACCGCTTGACTACCTGCTACCATACTCACTGAGACACAGGCCATTCAGCCAACAGCTAATCGGTGCTGACTTCATTCTAAAGATGAAGCGGTGTGGCATCTTCTATGACATGCGGGTTGGTAAGACATTGACTGCAACGCTCGCACTAAAGTATGCGCTGGTCAACGGCTTGGTAGACCATGCCTTTATCATCTGCCCGCGCATCCTCATCGAAGGTGTATGGCTGGATGAACTTGAGGCCAACGGTATCGACGCATACGTGTGCGACCGAGGCCCAGTAAGGGACGATAAGGTATTCTCCCATGTAGATGCCGATGCCTACATCATGTCATACGAGACCTTGGTAGGCCGGATGGCATCCATCAACTGCCACTTCGATACCTCGCGCATCATGGTCATCTGCGATGAGACATCCCGCATCAAGAACCCAGTGGCCAAGCGCACCAAGGCTGTGCAGAAGCTCACCTACCATGCACCATACGTGGCTATGCTCACTGGTACACCGATGGAGCAAGGGCCACACGACGTATGGTCTCAGATGTTTACCATCGACAGGGGCGCAAGGCTTGGCGTTACATTCGACAGCTTCGCAACCAAGTACACGCTACAAGAGGGCCACAAGTTTACGGTCAACCCAGACAAGAGGCTCGACCTTGAGGTGGCCATCCAGACAGCAGCCCTGCGCTACGTGAGAAGTGAGGCCGACCAGTTTGCAGGGAAGGACAAAAACTTTCGGTGGATTCAGCTAAGCCCATCGGCAGAGCAGGCACATGCTACCGAGTTGGCGATTGACGCCCAGGTGCAGACATTAAATGGTGAGTACCACGAGTTGATACCCCACATCCTGACCATCTATGGGTTCCTACGGGAGATATGCTGCGGCTACAACAAGGTAAGGTTGGACGAGTTGGACCCATACACACGGTTCAGGTTCGAGTACGACGCCAAGACCCTATGGCTTGAGACATGGCTTGAGAGCAACCCCGGTGAGCCAGCCGTTGTCTTCTGTGAGTACGATGAGCACGAGCATATGATTGCGGACATGCTGGATAAGAACGGCATCAAGCATGTGTGGCTCAAGAGGGACGGTAAGAAGCTCGGGCCTGCTGAGTGTGTGCGTCAGTTTCAGGATGGTGAGGTGCACGTCATTATGATGAAGACCACCCAAGCCGAGGGCATCACACTTAATCGGATACCGGCAGTCGAGAAAGGCGTCGGCGCATACCCATCCATCATCTACATGGCACCGACATGGAGCCTTGGTAGATTCATGCAGAGCCAGGACAGGTGCGTCGGCACAGACTCAGACGGACGCAACCTAATGACACCCATCTATTGCCTCATTATTAAGGGCAGCATTGAAGAAAAGATAATGGGTGCACTGCGACAGAAGAAGGGTGTGCAAGAGACCCTGCTACGGGACGCCAAGAGGGTAGGCTTCACATCATTCTTAGATGAGTTGCGCCTCGACCCTACCGATGGTGCGGGGGATGGAACCTTCGATGCACAAGAGATGTACTCGCGCAAAGTACTGGGTCTAAGCCCGGAACTGCGGGCCACACACCGAAAGATTATGAGTGTTTGTCCTACCGTCGAGACGGATTCTTGTTATGATGGTGACAGCCCTGAGCATCAGCGGCTACGTGCAGCACAATACTTGATGGAAAAATATGATGAGCAGGGGACCTTACTCGTACCCCACACTGAGGGCAAGCCAGAGTACGCAGTCATTGAAGCAACAACTTGGGAGGAATCATGAGCGTCGAATCATTACTATCAGAGACAGCATGGAAAACAAAGTTCCATAAACTCGGCGAGCTAAAGCTACGTCAATCATCTATCAGACAGTTCCGGTACTGCCCGAAGAAGTTCTACTATGACTACTTCCTTAAGGCTGACGAGGACAGGAAGAAGTACGCCAAGCCTGTATACTTTACGATGGGCTCCTACTTCCACGCCTACGTAGAGGCACACTCTCTTGGTGAGACCATCGAGCCTGAGCGTATGCTTCGGGAGTGCTGGGAGAAGGATGGCAATGTCGATGCCGACTTCAGTGAATGTCTATTCAAGCTGGACAACAAGGAAGTATTCTACGGCGAGAGCCTTAACTCTCTTGCAGTAAAGGTGTGTCAGTACCTTGAGTCGTACGGCTTCGCACCAGAGAGAGTCGAGGTACTTGAGTCGATGGACATGGGCAAGCTGAGCATCACTGGTACGCCCGACCTGGTGAGTGTGAATAAGCTGACCGGTGAGAGGTTCATGCTCGACCTGAAGACCACTGGATTGTGGCGCAAGTTTATGGGTACAGGCTCACTTAGCTCAGTGAAATACGAGCCCGACCAGATAACTTTCGCCACTCAGTTGCAGCACTATGACTGGATGCTCTACCGACTGCATGGGATTAAGGCAGATAAGTACGGGTACATCTGCCCGGTCAACTTCATCCCGACAGCCAGCGGTAAGAACAAAGGGCAGCTACGGGGCGAGCCAATCAGCATCGCACCAGCAGCAACCATCGAACAACTGACAGAGATATACGAGTACGACCTATACGGTACGGCGAAAGAAATAGCGAAGTGTAGAGATACAAATGACTGGCCTCGAAACAGACCAGAGACTTATGGAAAACTTGATTGTGTGTCATGCCGACACAGGGATGCGTGCCTTGGACAACGAGAAATCAGAACAGAACTCCCCGACTTTATTGACTCAAACCTTGGATGAACAACTGAACGACAACTACTCGACACTATGTATTGACGAAGCGAGACATTTTATTCTTAAGAACCCCGGCAAAACTGCCCAAGAGATAGCCCTAATAGAAAACCTAATGGAGATTTTTCAAGATGAGTAATGACCTAATGACCATGCCTGACTTCCTTTCCCCCGCATTGGTGCAAGCTGAACTGGACGCACAAGCTGAGCTTGTAAACCCAGCCTCACTGTTCCCTCGTATGCGACTCAACAAAGATGTTCGCGGGTTCATGCTGAACATGGGTGAGCAGAACCTTGGCACCCCGGCTGAGGTGCAGTTCCTTATCCTCGGTGCGGAGAACCTATACGGTAGCCGTGCCCTGTTCAGGCCTGAGCAAGGCGGCGAAGACACAAGCCCTGTGTGCTCGACATCGCTGGGCAGCCCTGCCCGTCAAGACCAGTGGGTCGGACGATGGAACGACGACAGTGGATTCGATAAGCCCAGTGAAAACATGGTGTGTGGCACATGTCCATGGGGCCAGTGGAGCAGTGCTGGCAAGTGGGACGACAGCAAGAGTGGCAAGGGCCCAGCCTGCGGACAGCGACGGACCATCTATGGTATCCGGGTAGAAGAAAGCGAGCGCCGTGGGATGTTCAAGGTAGTGGACGACACCATCATTCAGCTTGTGCTGCCAGCCACCAGCATCAAGGCGACACAAGCCATGGTAGCCAAGGCAACAGCAGCCAAGATACCACTGAGTGCAGCATGCTTCATGCTTACAGCGAAGATGCAGAGCCGTGGTTCTATCAAGTGGTGTACGCTTGAGGCCGAGTTGGTTGGTGTCATCGGTGACAAGGCCAGCTACGCCAGGGTGCAGGAGCTACGACAGAAGGTGAGCAACATCGTTGGTAGCAGCAGTGCAGTGGAGTCATTGCCATACTCTGACACCAGCGCATCCAGTGACGATATAAAGCCAACGTCCGTGGTTGATGATGTCATCCCGTTCTAATCTATTAGACGACATTCTTGACTGCCAACTTGCCGCTCAGGACACAGTGAAAACGTGTCTTGAGTTGGCGGGTCGGGTCGGAGAGATTCAGGAGGCACTGAAGCTGATGCGGTTAAGCGCACGGGATAGCCATACCCTGAATGCCATTCAAAAGATTGAGGAGATTATCAATGCGACAGATTGAAATACCACTGTTCGTCAAGCCAGACAAGAACGGTAATGAGTACATGATTGGGTCCATGGATGAGGGCGGACTGTCCCTCAACGTGGACCTGAACAGGGTTACATTCATTATCTTCGACCCAACCGAGGACGACGAAGGAAGGATTGTAGCGCCAGGAAAACTGGTCATTCGCCCAAGAGAATACTGAAGCAAAACTTTTTACACTAACCACTAAGGAGACAACCAAGTGGATTTGAAGCAGCAGGTACTTGCAGCAATAGATGTTGACAAGGAAGCGAGAGGCGTACTCGGCAGGAAGCATCGTAACGGGAACTACTCTTGTTACAATAAGGCGGCACACAGCAACGGGGACGCCAACCCATCGCTATCAATGAGTGACAAGGGTCTCTACCTATGTCATTCATGCGGAGTGAAGGGGGACATACTCCAACTACTGATGGACACAGGAGGCATGGACAGGAAGGCCGACTTCGGTAAACTACTGAAGCAGTTGGCTGCAAGGTATGGGCTCCAAGCCAACACAGTTAAGTTCGAGAAGGAACGGGAGGTTGTGCAGGTCATCAAAGGGTTCAAGCTACTTGATGACGAGAACAAAAAGAAGTGGCTCATGTCTCGCCGGTCGATGGACAACGAAGCACTGCATGTACTTGAGAGTAACTACGGTATATCCAAGGACACAGCACTAAGGTTCGGGCTCGGGTTCCATGGTCGCAGGTTGTGGATACCGATACCAGCCAAGGGGTTCCAGCATAAGGCGTTCCAGACTGACCTTGTGAACGTTCGCAAGCACGACATACTACGCAAGTGCTGCAAGTGGATTGACGATGAGGGCAACAAGTACACCAGCCAAGCCAAGCACACGCGCCCATACTGGGGTGAGGGTGGTGGTAAGACCATCGGCATCCGAAACCACAACGTAGCCTACGTCTACCCAATGGAGAAGCTGACCACCAACCTTGAGGTATGGCTGGTCGGTGGTGAGCTAAAGGCCCTGCTGCTCAACCAGCTTGGCATCCATGCAGTGTGCTTCACTGCTGGAGAAGGCAGGTACCACAAGAAGCTGCTCAAGTTCTTCACCAATAAGATTGTCCGTGTGCTTATGGACATCGATGATGCTGGTGAGCGTGCAACCTTCGGTCACGATGGCAAGGATGGTCTCGCACAGGTTATCGCAGACAATGGGGCGAAGGAAGTATACGGGGGCAGGCTGCCTGGTATCGCTGGCATGCCAGCCAACGGGGACGTTACCGACTACCTACGCCTAAACGAGTGGAGTGCTGAAACACTTAAGGCGATTGAGTGGACCAAGTTCGAGACCAAGCCAGAGTTTGAGGCAGGGTACGGCGATGAGCCAGCACCCAAGTATGAGGTGCCGGACTTCGACCAAGTGGAGTACAGCAAGTTCTCCGACCTACTCGCACCCAAGAACGCAGGGAGAATCATCAAGATACCCTTCGTTGTAGCAGGCCGAGGTGAGACCCCATACCTGCTGCCATCGTGTGTGCGTGCAACGTGTGAGGCAGGCCAGATGGACGCCCGAACCATATGCCCTGTATGCCCAATGTCTCGCAACAACTTCGATATGAAGGCGACACTGAATGAAGAAGAACGCATCGACCTTGTTGGTAAGTCACCAGCCCAGGTCAAGACATTAGTGGCAGGCAAGCTACGCCTACCCAAGTGCCAGTACCCAGAGATTGAGGTTGAGACGGACAGTGTAGAGAAGCTAATCGTCATCCCTACATTGGACAGGAAGAACGCAGGCGACCAGTTCAACTACCGGCAGCACGCCATCTATGCTTTAGGTGACGAGTACCTCAATGAGAACGTAGCCTATGAAGGTATCGGCAGGGTCCTACCTGAGCCCAAGAACAGCCAGTACACATGGGCCATGTCAAAGCAGAAGTCACTCGACAACGACATCTTTAACTACACCCACCAAGAGAAGCAGTCCAACAACCTGACTGAGTTGTTCGGTACAGGCACAATCGATGAGAAGGTAGCCAACCTCATAGGCTCACTGAGGGACAACAAGCTACACAAGTACGGCATCGACAAGCTCATCCTGTATGAGTTGCTGGCCTTCTTCATGCCGTTCGAGTTTAGCCTTGGCATGTACAAGAACTACAAGGTGTGCCCCGAGGTGTGCATCTTAGGTGAGCCACGGTCAGGCAAGAGCAGTACAGCTAAGGACCTACTCAGCCTGTATGGGGCAGGCAGGTACGTTGACGCACCAACAGTGACAACCATCGGACTCATCGGTGGTAACGCCAGCTTCGGGAAGACCAACATCTTCACATGGGGCGCAATCCCCATGTGTCACCGAGCCATCTGCATCATCGACGAGGCCAACAAGCTAAGCATCGAAGCCATCGAGACCCTCACCAACCTCCGAAGTAGTGGGGTAGCAGAGAGAACAACGGTGTCTGGTGTCAGAAAGATTCGCTCCAACGTGCGCTTCCTGTGGCTGTGCAACCCCCGAGGTGGGCGGTCGCTCCAACACTACGGGTCTCCAGTACGTGCAGCACAAGACGTGTTCGGTAGCCCACAAGACCTGGCCCGACTCGACCTGCTACATATCCAGAAGGCAGCCCGGTCAGCACGCGAAGTCAACAGCTTCCACAAGGCTGAGCACGAGGACTGGTACAGCAGCGACATTGCCCGCTACCACCTTCAGTGGGCGTGGTCCCTGCAAGAGCATGACATCGTGTTCGAGGACCCACTGTACATCATGGACAAGGCGATTGACCTGGTGGAGAGGTACAAGTCTGACCTACTCCCAATGGCTGAGACCAAGTTTAAGATTGCCCGCATAGCTGCTGGACTGTCGGCCCTCACCTACTCCATCGGTAGGCACAACAAGTGCTACGTCAGCAACGATGCTGTTGACATGGCATGGGGCCTGCTCGACTCGTACAAGGAGTACAACATTCAAGAGGTGAAGAAGGCAGACGACAGCATACCAGATGAACTGTACTCAGTGCTGGCTATGCTTCCACCGAAAGAGTTGCCAAGGCTCAAGGCGTTCATGGTCCAAGACATGATGACAATGAGCGAGATGAAGGACATGTTCGGGCAGATGTGGACCGTCCAGTTCATACAGGTATCGTTCTATGAGCTTGAGCTTGTAAGGCGCAGAAGCAACTACTTCATGTGGGACGAGGCACTAAGAACATACATTGAGAAGTTCATAGCGGAAGGCAGTTCGAGACCAGCATGGTCACCACCAAGGTATTGAGGACAGCTAATGCCACTATATGAATATCAATGCGGGTGCGGTAACAGCGTCGAGATACTACAAAAAGTAGGGGCCGATGCTCCCAGATGTGGGATGTGTGCGCTCGATAAGATGACAAGAAAGGTTAGCCGAACGTCCTTCTCGCTGAAGGGTAGTGGGTGGGCCAAAGACAACTACGGACTAAAGGCAAACAGTGACTAAAAGTAAATCAAACGAACCATCAACATACCTATGCAGGGAATGCGACCGAGAGAAGATGGTCTCATCAAGCAAGCCGTCAATCAAATGCTACTGCGGTGGGCTTATGTCCAAGCTCACACCCATGGACAAACTACTAAGGGGAGAGGGCTAACGGTGTGCTCGAAAACAAACTCGTAACACTCGTGCAGGCCAGCCTTAAGACGCAGTTCAAAGACGCATGCTACCTCAACAAGAACCATGGCGACAAGTTCCAGGCAAGGGGCAGGCCAGACATCGAAGGCAACATCTTCGGTAGACACTTCGGGTTCGAGTTGAAGACTGGCTCACGATTCTCACAGCCGCAGGTAGCACACCTAAAAAAGATTAGCAGAGCAGGTGGCATCGGCGGGGCAATCATCTACACAAAGGGCGCATACTACTACTTAACCGCAGAGCAGGCAGGAGAATACAGCCTAAGAGACCTAAGCAAATACACTCAAATACCTTTCAACAGATACTTGGACTTCTCGTTCTTGTACAAATACCTGAACATATTTTATCTTTACTATCATGGAGAACACGATGAACTACTTCCTTAAGCTCGACACCATTGAAATACTCAACGACAAACGGGTGCTTGTAACCGCAGGCACAAACTCATTTATTGTAGATGAGTCAATGGTTGAGCGCGCACCAGATGTGACGACAAACCCTAACGTATGGGCCAAGCTCGACGACATTGGACGTACAACAGCAGCCCTTAGACGATTGCTGGTCGAGCCTATGCCGTCCAACATTACCCTCGAACCCGTGGAACAGCCCGTGGAACAGGTGGCACCCGAGCGCAACATGACACCTAAGAAGAAGACACCCAAGATGCCGCTGCCAAACCTTGAGGCGCTTGGTCTTAAGTCTGGGTCGGATGGTCCGCCTCCACCATTCACAGTAAATGAGCCGAACACAGAGGTTATGCCCATGTCTGACCTTGGGGCACAGCTTGGTAGCCTGTATGAAAATGCACCGGAACAGCGAAGGCAGATAATCGACAAGGTAGCCGGGATGATTCGACTCGACATGCTTACCATCAAGGAGAACCTACCCGGTGAACTTAGGCGTGCGGTTGTCACTCAACTAATGCAGCGAGACTCACTCAACACACCCATCATACCGCCAGACTTGGCAGCGTTCATTGATGACCGGCCACTCAGTGAGACACTTGGTTCTCGTCAGTGGGACCCAGGTTCAGACAGGGCAACGGATACAGTAGGACCAAACTGGGCTAAGTCTCAGGAAGTGCTCAACAAGATTGCCAATGAAGTTGACGAATCAGAGTTCGGACACATGTACCCAACCACTCAGTACGCATCAGTTGAAGTGAACCGTAAGTTTAGCTCATCTAATACTGCTGGCGACGAGTAGGCGATACCAGTTGGGTTGTCTTCATCTCGCCTATCTTCTTTAGGAACATAGCCATACGGTCCAGCTTCGCCTTGTCATGGTACAGGCGTTGTTCTGGGCCGTATTTGTATACCTTCTCACCCAACACCTGACGGCTAAGGGCGAACCAGTTGTACTCATTGTGCTCTGAGTCGTACACCTTACGGGCCACACTGAAGAATCGAGCAGCAGGTACCTCACCCAACAGCCAGGCTGCGCGGGGGTCAACCTTCGCATACCCAGTAGCCGGGTCCATACGGTAGCCGACAGCCTCCTTCATCCATGGTGGCGCGTCTTTATATGCACGGCCAGACTCGAATGAAGAACGCTCGTACAGCTTGCTCTTAATGTGCGTGCCCCGGAAGAAGTCCTTGTCAACCATGTACTCAAGGGCTGAGGTTACTCCGAACGGGCCACGGGTAAGAGCCTTTGATGGCTCACCACCGAACATCTCTTTCCATAGACCCATCGTGTCTTCATGCACAGTACCGTACCCGGTCTTGATCTCGATCTCCTTCTCACCGGTCTCTGGGTTCCGCACAGTCTTGATGCGCTTGAGGCGGGTGGACAACCAGTCAGGGTAGTCAGACGGGTCAACGTCCTGGTGTGTGTTCTGGCTCTCGATGAACTTGAACTGCTGAGCCACACGGCCTGGATGATTCACCAACGAATCAGCCGATGTCATAAGGGCATGCTTCGTCCACGTATAGAACGGCATCATACGCTTAATCACGCGCCGCTCAACCAGTGAAAGGTTGGAGTAATCGAACAGGTAATCCTTAACCGCACGAGCAGCCTGACCAAGGGAGCCAGTCCGGTGTGCCTCGATCGTGAACAGCATTAGGCGAGAAGGAATCTCCGAAGCCAACTCACCAGCACGGAATACGTCACGGGCAAACAGGGCGTTCGATGGTTTCATTGCCTGTCTCCAGCCATCATTAGCCTTCAGCCCAGCACGCTCACCCATAGCGAGGACCTTGGCCCCACCCTGCTTGAATATCTCCTCACTGACATGGGTAGTGAACACGCCGCGACGAGCAGCCTCTTGGACCATCTCCTCGACCGTAAACTCAAGCCCATTCGACAGCTTAATCTTGCTCGCAGCCAGCTTATCAAGGTTCCTGTACCCATCGCCAAGAGCAAGCCTCGCTCCACCACCGGCAGCAGCAGCACCAATAGCGGCACCCTTAAGCCTGCCCTCAATGCCACCTTCGGGGCCAGCGGCTAAGGCACCAACCCCACCACCGATAGCAGCGTGAGTCGCTACCCCACCCTCGGCTACATTCTGAAGGCCCTTCTTTACGATGCCTCCACTAACTGTACCGAGACCAGCGCCAACCGCAGCACCACCAAGGGCACCAGTAAGGGCGCGACCACTAAGCACTGAACCAAAGAAGCCTGAGCCAGTAGCCTGACTCTCTTGCTGTGCCCCAATAACCGCGCCACTGCCTGCGCCCATGATGCCCATGAAGGCACCCTGAGCCTTGGCAAGGTTGTCGATGTCGAGCACTTCCTTATGCAGGGTGTACGTCATCATCTTCAAGAAGCTCTGCTGGTACACTGGGTGGAACATCGCAAGGCCACTCTGAAGGTAAGTGAGCGCTACGTTTGTTACCGAGTTTCGCATGTAGAACTCAGGCCATACCGCCATCAATGGAGCCTTGAACATGTTCTGAACTGCGTCATACCCCCGCATTACTGCGTTTACCTTTTCGCTGGAGTGACCGTATACGTCGCCTCCAACCTCCTGAATCATTCGAGCAATGTTTTCTGGCATATAATACGACGACGCCTCAACAGACAACGCACGCTCTCCAACTTTTTCGATATGAGGACCGAACGTGCCCGCCTTGCGTGATACGCTGAGGTCCTGGCCGACCGTTTCAGTACCAGCGCGTACAATGTCGTCCGACATGCGCGCGTCTCCTGGAGTGAACGTTCGAGGGCCGGGAGGTAGCGCCTCGACCCCGCTTCTGAGGTCAGGCCCCGTGCCTTTGACAACTTCTTCAACGTCATCAATGACCTTGCGGGTTTGCGTAATCCTTGAGGCTTTAGCTGTCTTGAGACCTTTCGCTGCTTCATCTGCGCCTGCCTTCGCTGCGGCCACGGCCTCAGTCAGTTTTTCAATGTCCTTACCACCGACCGCACGAGCAGCCTCCAACTCAGCCTTGGCTGCACGAACAGCAGCGTCGTCTATGGTCACCTTGCCAGATGTCTGAGCAGCCTTGGCTTTCTTTAGTGTGGCTCTTGCTGTCTTCAGTGTGTCCTTAGCCTTTACCAGCTTACCGACAGGCGCATCGGCCACTGCCTTCTTCGCAGTCGCAACAGCAGCCTCCGCAGCCTCGACCCCTGTTCTTAGTCCAGAACCAGCAGCAGCTATGGCTTTCTCCATTGCCTTCTCAGCGGCAGTTACGGCCCTCTGAGCTTTCTTCATCCGTGGGGTTTGTTTGCCTGCGTCAGACAGCATCTTCTTCGCTGAAGCCAGGGCCTCGCCAGCCTTAGTCTTGACGGCAGTGGCAGCCTCAATAAGTTTCGGGTCAGCTACCTTCTCGGCAATCTCGCGCTCGACCTGCCTGATAACTGTCTGAGGTTTTAGGCCAGCCTTCTCCGCAGCACTCGCGAGCTTAGACTCAGCAGCCTTAAGTGCCTTGCTGTTCGCTGAGGTTGGGAACCTGAGCGCCGTATCGTGAGCCTTCGCAAGATTCTCTCGCGCTGAACCCAGTGAAACCTCAGCTTTCTTTGCACTCATCTTCTTTGTGATTGGATCACGGAGGCTCTTTACGGATGCAATCTTGGCGTCAATATCTTTAATCTTACCGTACTGCTTCTGTGCACCAACAAGCTCAGCCGTCAAAGCCTTGCGCTCGGGGGACCTGGGCTTAGAGTTTCTGAGCTTCTGGCTAATGTTTGATATTCGGTTCTTGGCTTGGGTCAGCCTATCTAACTCAAGCCGGTGCACACCAAGCTCTGCGTTCATCTTTTCGATATGCTTCGCTGAGTCGCCCTTGCCCTTGCCGAGGTTGTCGAGAACCTTGGCCAGGTTCGTACGAATCGCTGAAGGTAGTCCGCCACCAGGAGTAGCGAAGGCAACCTCAACCATGCGTTGGCCAGTGAACTTGCGGTACACGTCACGAGCAGCAGCGTCGCCATGGTGCAGTGAAAGGAAGTTGTGTAGCCGGTCAGCCTCAGCCGATGTCAGATCACCCAACACTTTCTTATTGAACATGACATCAAGAAGTTGACTGGTCTCGTCTGGCTTAAATCCAAATCCACGGCCAGGCTTGCCCTTCACTCTACCAAGCATGCCCTGGATGCTCTCCACAACCTGCTTCGGTGGCTTTACTGTGTCAGTCAATATGCCCATCGCCTGCCGGTACTGGATGGCGCGAGTCACCAAGTCTTCGGGGATCTGGGAGGTCTTTGTCAGGCCGCTCACCGGTCGCTTCATCTCAGTTAAAGCCTTAGCAATATTGCTCGGTGGTTTCGCTGGATTCCTTAAGCCCTTAAGTAGTTTACCCTCAAGCTCAGGCATAATGCCGAGCAGTGGGCCAACACCAGAATGACGAAGCTGGTTGTCGAACTGCTTAAGCGCAGACATGATGCTCTCAACGGGCATCAAGTCGAACGGGTCGCCCGTCATCACACCACGGATGGCCTTCATCGCATCGACTTGATACTTCTCCCCATGACCGCCCTTGCCAAATGAACTCTTAATGTTGCCGGTGAAGTTGCGAAGATTATCCGTCATCCAGCCAGCGGATGTGTCTCGGGCCTCACGGTTAGTGGTCAACCACTCAAGAACCCTCATGTTGCCAGTGTCGTCACCAGCCTTGAAGCCCCATTTTGCGGTGTCAACCTGGCCGTGTGCGAACCATTGGCTAACCTCTGAAATATCGAATGGAGTACCACGGGTCTCGATCATTCTCTTACGGATAGCGGCAGGAACACTCTCTCCAGCCATAGCCACGAGTGATGCTGGTATACCGTGAGTTGCCTGCATCTCGATGTAGAACTTCTGCTTGTTCACCATATCAATGCTGAGCAGTTTTCTACGCATCAGGATGTTATAGATGCTCTCCTCAACAGCGTCGCCAGGCATCATACCTTTAAGGTCGGATATGCTTGCAATGAACCTGTGCTGACTGAAGCTGTTCCCGCCGGTGGTCCAGCCCTTATCTAAGGCTATCCTGGCAAACATTGTGCGCTTGGCTTCGTCACCCTTAAACATGTGGGTAACGTAGTTCTCCCAAGTGTTGTTCAGGATGCCGTACTTCTGTTCTTCTTTGGCGATGTCTTCGAAAGCGTTGCGAGCCTTTGATGCCATGTCGAGCAGGTGCGGGGCGTACTCAACATCAAGTGTTTTGTTCGCGTTCCTGGCTCCCGTGTCAATGCCATCTTCGACAATCTTGCTGACTGTAGCTGCCTCATCGGGTGTCAGGCCCTTAAACTGCTCAGCAATCGAGCGAGTCCATGTCCGTCGCTCAGACTTAATCGTGTCTTCCATCACACCATAGAGGAGACGCGCGTTGTCGTCTAAGTTCCAGGTCTTACTGAATATGCTCATGCTGGAGCCCAAGGCCCTGCCGTACCACTTATCATCTGGGATCTTGGCCAGATTACGACGGAGGGCCGCACCGGATATGCCAATCTCCCTTAAGTGAAGGGGGCTGGTCTCGGTAAACATCTGGCTCGCAAGTGGGACGCTATCGTCACCAAGCCCAACAAGACCCTTGCGGCCTGCTGGTAGGGCATCACCTATCGCTGCGATAGCCTTGGTCTTCATGCCTCCCTGCCAAAACTTGCGCTCATTCGCCCATGCCTTCTGGGACAGTCGAGAGTAGTTCGTTGGGTCCATGACGTACGCGCCGATACGTTCGCCTAATAGTTGGCGCTGGCTGGTAGCAGCAAGGGTCGCACCCTCGGCAACACTCTCAGCTATCTCCTTCTCGACCACGGGCATCAACTCACGTACGGCTTCCCGGTGAACCTTTGTGCCCCATCGGGAATATGTAAGCTCAGCGCCCTCTTTGGCTGCCTTCTCTGCAAGCTCTTGTCCGAGAATCTTGGGGGCTGCTGCCGATGCTGTCTTGACTGTGACCTTCGCGCCAGTACCAGTACCAAGTGTCATATACGTCACTGGATCAAGGGCAACGTCCATCACGAACGAACCGATACCACCAGCCGTCATACTGTATTCTTCACCGAAGACATCAGCATATCTTGTACGGTCCCGGATCGCGCTGCGGTACTCGTCCGTACTGAACACGGGCAGCCAGCGGACGGGCGCATACCATGGGGCCTCGCCTCCCTCATAGTCCTTGCCAGCAGCCCTGATAGCCTGGTGGCGGGCCTTGGTTAGTGCAGCCATCCCGTAGTTGCCCATTGACAGGACATCAACCGTGGTCTGTAGCTCACTCTCAGTACCATCAATGCCGGTCAATGCCTCAAGGCCGCGAGCGATAAACCCATCATCGTTCTGGGCGTAAGCGTTGGACGCCTCGTCACCGGAGATAAGGCCCCGGGCCTGGGCGTTCTGGAGCATTATACGCTGCTCTGCATACCGCTGGTCTGTCCGTATGTCGCCGGTCTTCACATGCTCTGGCAGGTCGTCGCCACGAACAAAGTCTGTGTCTCCGTTTACAGCCTCAATGTGCCTTAGTCGAAATGGATCGTCTGGATTAAAGGCCATCTATCTATCCTCCGAACTGCTGCATGTCTGCAAGCATCTGGTCGTACTCGGGCGTGCCCTGTGCAGGTGTGGTCGGGATGTTTGGGATGGGTGGCTTGGGTATACTGAATGAGCCTCCGGGGGCGTCGGCTGATGCACCCAGTGATGGTCCCACATTAAAGGTCCAGAACTGGTCCGACTGAAGCTCACCTACAGCGCCAGTGACGGCATCTGCGTCATCTCCGCCGCCTGAAAGTCTGGCTACCTGCTGGGCAGCAATGGTTGCCCTTCTCGCCTCAAGTTTCTGGGCGTGCTTTTCTTGGTCCTCCTCTTTGACTGCATCTGGTCTGATTGCCCGCGCGGTCTGACTCTCTGCCTCAAGTTGGGCACTGTTGTATGCTTCCTTGCTGGTGAACTTTCTCCACTCGTTCGGGTTGTCGAGGCTTGTATTGCTCCCGTACTCCTGCTGGGTGGCAACAAGCTCCGCCACACTGGACGCAAAGGACGGGTCCACACCAATGAAGCTCTTGGGAGACATGGCTCGCTCAAGCTGGCCTTCAAGGTTGGTTCGCCGTGGACCTGGGCTATGTTCCCGCAGGAGAGCAAGAGACGCCCTCTCAACGTCACGAACTGCCTCTATGTTCCGTGCAGTAAAAGGGTTGTCGTCGCCGTCAAGGGCCATCTGTGACCGAATGCTGGAGAATGCGTCCTGTTTCGGCGTGTGTAGAACCCTCTTGAGCCCAGTTTTCGGGTCACCCTGGGTGGAGGCATAGAGCGCGCCGCTGTACGCTTGGCTGAAGTCTACGCCAGCCCCAGTGCCGGTGTACCCACCACCAGTGCGACCGCCACCAGCCCTCGCCACCGCCTTCGACATAGCAACATCAATGCGGTTCTGGTTGGCTTGCTCTTTCAGCCCAGGGTAGTTGTCCACCCACTCTCTGGCCAGGGAAATCTGGGCCTGTGTTGGTGGGCTACCAAGGCTCATCTTTGTTGCAACCGCAAGGGCTGACGCATCTGCCCTGCGTTCCCAATCGAACAGTTCAGTGGTCTCACCGGCCTGGAGCCTTACGTCGTGTGCCTTGCGGTCGGTGTGCAGGCCAGCAACGTTGTGGGCCTCCAAGATGTTTACGTGCTCATCAAGCCCTGCGTTCCTCTCTTGAAATGCGATGGTTGCCTTGCGGTCCTTGTCTGCTGTCCTTGATCGGATGCTGGCTGCACCAAGGGTCGCTGACTTGGAAATCTGTGACTGCTCTATGCCCAACTTGTGCCGGGCTTCGAGGGCCATAGTCTCCAGCCGTGATCTCTCCGAAGTGCCAATATCAAACTGACGAATCTGTTCATCTAACCTATTAAAGCCAAGCGCAAGGTTGTCATCGTGCTGTCGCTTTTGCTCTTTCAGTGCGTCGCTACGCTGCTTCAACTGTGCAAAGTCGTTCGCACCCTTAGCTGCACCAGTGAAGGCGTTAGCCAGCAGAGCAAACTTGTTCGGTCCCGCTACAAAAGATGCCATCTTAGCTCGCCCTGGTCAGTAGTTCTTCAAGATATGCCTCAAGCTCCTCGGGAGACTGAGAGAAAACGCCTTGGCCGCCAGCCTGAGTAGGTGCTGCCTGGGGTCTGGGTGCTGCCGCAGGTAATGCCTGTGCAAGCTGCTGAGTCTGCTTAGCGTTGAGTACAAGCTCAGGGCCCTGCTCACCCAACATGGCTACCTCTGGTCCAGCCGCGCCAGCAATCCCGCCGGAGGCGAAGCCAGCGATGGGGCCACCCCCGGCGCCGAGGCCGTAGTTTATGGGCTGCTGCGTGTACCCCATAAGCTCATCACTCCATACCCACTGATAGCCAGGTTGCAGCACCTTACTGTTTACGCCACCAGCAACAGGAGCAGCAACAGGCGCAGGTGCAGGCGCAGGTGCAGCAACAGGGGCAGCAACAGGCGCAGGTGCGGGAGCCATGGTGTCTATCCCTACCCGAGGCTCAATCGAATGGTAAGGTAGCCGTTCGTTGCGGTCTGTCCTGGTGGGAAGGCGTCGGCCAGGCTGCTCCAACTCGCCGTACCGCTTCTCAACAGGTGCAGGAACAGGTGCGGGAGCAGGTGCGGTAGCAGCAGGAGGTATGGAGCCGTAGACCACATCGTCCTGCGGGGCAGGCCCAGGCGTAGGTGCAACGGTTCGCTGTGCGGAGGGCTCAGGGGACAGGTAAGCGTACTGTGGTGGTGCAAGGGCGGCAGCAGGTGCAGCAGGCTGGTCGCTATATAGTGGGTCACCATACCTGTCGTACCCTGGTCCTGGGTCGGAGAACTGAGTACCCTCTGAAACATCAACCGGAGACTGTTGGAATGCATCAGGGGACGACCTGGAGCCCATCAGTTCATCTGGAGACATTAGGTCCATGGACTGATAGGGTGAGCCCCCCATGCCTGTCGGATTAACCAGGCTGCCGTAACCGGGAATGGATGGCTCATCCGACGGCGCGGGTATGGCAGCCGGGCTTGCTGGTGCCTCGGCAGGCCCAAGAAACGGGCCCTGGTCTACGCTACCAGCCGTGCCCCCCAACAGAGGTTGTGTGGCTCCGGCCCTGCTGCTGGGTGCGTTGGAGTACCCCGTGCCTATCTGCGACCCTGGTTGGGTCACTGTACCACCCGGAGCAGTCTTGTTGAATGGTGCAGTTAAAGGGTCTGTTATGGACCCATAGCTTGCAACGTCTGCGTCGGTAATCCCGCCTGTAGGTGACGTGCTGGCAGCCTTTGCCCCTACATCAGTGGCCAAACCGCCAGCCTTTGCTGCGGCACTGGCTGCGTCTTTAGCGAAGCTAATATCAGCGCCATGAAGTGCCCCGGCAGTCTGCATGACTGCGCCAAGACTCTGACCGATAGCTGCACTCGCTGAAGTAGTATTCTGACCTGAAATCTGAGTAACGTTAGAGTCGTACTTGCCTGCCGCAGTCTGGAGGGCGATAGCCGCCCGCTGGGTTCCTGCTTGAGCCTCTTGTCGGGCACCACCTAAAGCCTGCTGGTACACAGCCGGTGAAGATGCGGTGCGCTCTCGCTCGATGCGCTGGCGGACACCAGCCACATAGTCGGCCTTCTCTGCGCCAATCAAGCCAGCCTTGTCCGCCTGCTGTTCAGCATCAGACATAGCCCCACTGACTGCGTTAGCGTCAGCAGCACCCTTAGCAGCCATTCCCTGCTGGACAGCCTCTCTCGCAGCAGCACCCGACTGGAGAACCTGCCGGTCATACTGCTTCTGGGCCGCCTCGAACTCAGCTTCAGCCTGGCGCAGCGCTTCTTCCTGCTCGTGCTGTGCTTTAGAGTCAAGTGCTGTACCGAGCAGACCAAGGCCAAGCCCGGCCACACCGCCAGCAACACCACCTACAGCCGCACCGGGAGGACCAAACAGCCCACCTACACTTGCGCCAGCGGCGGCACCACTAATGGCCCCCTGGCCTCCGCCAAGCGCGTAACTACCAACTCCTGAATGTGCCATCTATACCCCCAAATCCGTGCCGACTCCAGAAACAAGCTCAGCAGCGTAAGCCTGAACTGAAGATAAACTTTGTCCGTAGAAAAACTCTACACTAATCGAGGACGACTCAATCAGGTTTGTAACAAGTGCATCACCACCAGGGTAGCAATAGCTCTCCATTGCCGTCTGCTCCCCGCCCCTTTCTGGATGGTTGGAGCC
>TARA_R110000803_G_scaffold25524_4_pt1 | contig 20575 bp, 12 predicted proteins | sample TARA_R110000803 | Tara Oceans TARA_R110000803 (sample SAMEA4397772) | marine metagenome | biome: Polar Biome; feature: [SRF] surface water layer (ENVO:00010504); material: water (ENVO:00002006), including particulate matter (ENVO:01000060) such as... | depth 5 m | reverse complement strand
CCAAATGCCAACATACCTGCGGCGCCTTTTCCAAAACTTTTACCTGTCGCCTCGGCGGCTTTACCTTGGCCGAACAGTTTACCTACCCCGGGTATCTTTGATGCAAGGCCTAAACCGCCGGCGAATAATCCACCAAATGCTTTTTTAACTGTCGCATAGGCTGTGGCGATCAACAATCCATTAACGATAGTGCCAACGAGATCAAATTGATCTTCCATGATTGGCTTGCCTGCTTCGTCAAACATTGGCTTGCCGTCTGCGTCTTCCTTCTGTACTGAATCTGTGTCAATTAGCAAGCCCACTGTCCAACTAAATGCTTTATATAATGCACTACCTATTGCGGCAATTGTTCTAAATGCATAAATCATGCTGTCAACATAGTCTGATATATTTTCTACTGTGATGCTACTAATCCACGTGGCCATAGATGTACCCATTGCTGTAATTATAGGGTTAATCTTTTTTTGTAGCATGTCGCTAAAACTGGTAAACTTACCGCCGGTCTTGTTGACGTTTTTCCATAATTCTGTGAAGGCATCGTTAATGTTCATCATAGCATTACTAAAGGTCCTAAATATACTTGCCTGTCCAGTGGTGATCTCTTTGTTGTTCTCGTCTAAATCTCCTTTACCCCTGGTGAACGCATCAAGGAATCCTGTTATGCCGGTTGCAAAAGCACCGGTAAGGTTTCCAGTGACGCCTGCTAACGCTCCGTTAAACATTGCCATACTATTATCTAGAGTTGCAGACGCAACAGCTAATGCATTGAATACTCCGGGTTTTGGAATAGCTTGGCTTAACTGTCCAAAAGTTATTGCTAACTGCTCTCCTAAAGGACCGGCTCGTTCTAAGAGAACACGCATAGCCAACATTTGATCGGTGCCCATTGCCTGAGCCGCTTCTCTCATAGAAGGAGCAATACCTGCCATTAGTTTTTGTGCTTTTTCAACCTGGGCTGGCGTACCTTTGGATAATTCGTTTATTTCCTGAATGGTGCCTGTAATATCTAAGTCTTTGGCATTGCCATCTAAAATTGTTAATGCATTAAATAATTCTGTGCCAGCATCTGTACTAAATGCCACCATTTCTAGAGATGCATTTGTTATTGCATTAATTAGTCCTTGCGATACTCCGCTGGCACTTAGTTCTCCAGTCATTTGCTGGATTGCTGTATTGAACTTAGGCCCGGCATCGCCCATTGACTGTAACAACAGTTGTATTGAACCATTGTCTGTTATAGAATCTCTGCCAGCATTTCTAATATCATCGATAGATTTACCAAGCATTGTTGTTGATTTTAGTTGCATTTCGAACAGGTTAGCTGAACGTTTTGCTTGTAAACCATCATTGAGGTTTTGAAGAATACCAGCTGATTGTTGCAACGCTAAATCTTCGTCTAATGCATCTGTTATTTCAGCTAATGATTTGCCAAAGTTTGCACCTGCGCCAGTTAGGCCCATGATCGCATTGGTCATATCAATGTATTGATTTCTACCTAATACTGCAATAGTCTCTGATGCCGCACCCATTTTTCCTGCGATGTCATCAGCACTAATACCCAAGGTTCGTAAGTTTCTAGAGAAGTTTATAGCATTTGAATCTATTAAATCTATTGCCAGGCCGCCATCTAAATTTCTAGTATCTTCGCCTAAGCCTTTTGCTAACAAAAAGGCACTAGTTGCTAATGTACCAATGGTCGCCCCAAGACCTAAAAATAAACCTTTTAGTCCACTGAACATGGTACGGTTTTCTTTATTGCCTTCTTCCATTTCTTTAAGCAAATTCTTTTGAGTCGCGCCCGAGGCATTTATTTGTGCCAGTAAGTCTTTATCTACATCATTACCGTCAGCAGTATCTTTGGCAATTTGTTTTAATGCCTTCTTGTCTGCTTCTGAAGTTTTTGCCAACACATCAATTGCACTTAATATTGCGTTTAACGTGGTCTCTGTTGCCCAAGCAGGTGCTTGGAAATTAGTTCCGTCGCCTAGAGGTATGTTTACATTTTCAGCCATATTAAATAAAGTACCGTTTTTATGATGATAAATAGTATTTGATAACTAGTACATCTTATAGTACTATTTATCCTTTTTATTAACAGGAGTTTTAATATGGCAAATAAAAAAAGTAATCCGTTAGCAGGCTACTATCGAGCACCTAAAATGTATACAGTTATCCCAACAGGTGGCAAATACTATAATGACGATGTAATCGATTGGCCAGAAACGGGCGAACTGCCTATTTTTCCAATGACTGCAAAAGACGAAATGATTATGAAGAACCCAGATGCGTTACTTAACGGTGAAGCAGTGTGTCAAGTAATCACAAGTTGTATACCGTGTATTAAAAATGCAAGAAAAATGATCAGCAACGATGTAGACACATTGCTTATTGCAATCCAAGGTGCTACATACGGTGATGACATTAAAGTCACAGGACCATGTCCGGAATGCAAACACGACAACGAAGGTGTTGCCAGTGTTGAGAACTGTTTAGACGGTATGCTATCTGTACAAGAAGATTATCTAGTTAAAACAGATTCAGGATTATCTATAAGTGTTAGACCTTTTTTATATGAGAACACTATACAAGCCGGAATTGCAAATTTTAAAACTTCTAGAAGTTTACAAGCATTGCAACAGATTGACGACGAGTATGAACAACTAGAAGCATTTAACAAAAACTTTATGGCTATCGCTGGTTTAAACTTTTCTCTTATTGTTAACGCTGTTAGCAGTATTAGTGGCAAATTGCCAGATGGTGAAGATTTTGTTGTTACTGATTCCGAGAGCATAACAGAATTCCTCAATAACTGTGATGCAACAATCGGTAAGCAAATAGAAACAGAAATAACAGAGATAAACAAATTAGGTGTTAACAAAACATTTAAACTACAATGCGAAGAATGTGATGAAGTATACGAAAAAGAAATTGCATTCGATCCTGTAAATTTTTCCACAGCTTCTTAGCAAACGCAAACCCCGAGGCCATTCTGGAGTTCCTCAACAGACTCCGCTCAGAAGCTGATACATTAGAAAAAAGCCTAATAGAAATTGCTGTGTACAGTGGCGGTAGTATATCTTGGCTTGACACTCAAATGATGTCCTCTAATGAACGTGCTCTAGCAGTAAAAGTTATCAACAAATACAATCAAATTAAATCTGGAAAAGAGTCAAGTGAGTTTTAATATCTCTTATCATTCAGTTTTAGAATCCCTCTAGAAATAACCCTAACAAATTTATAGTATAGCATTAAGTTAAGAGACACTTCGTGTCTTTCCAATCTACGTTCATTCATTCGTTTCACTCATATCATTCACTTGATTGAAAGTTTTTTAATAAGAAACAATTTACACATGAACTTATATGAACTTAATAACAACGATTTCATGCAGATATCGAGGTCATATGAAGCCTACCTAAGTGGCTCCATTATGAAAAAATTGACCTCATGCGAGTATGCGTCAGCCGTAAACGAAGACAGGTATTTATGTTTTGCACTTTGTTTGGCTCTGACCTTACCATTACCTGTGTCGATTTTTAATTCCAGCTCGCTTCAAGATGGAAATACAAAGTATTGCAATAACTTTTCAACTATTTAGACTTAGCAAATGTTTCGTACCATAGGGTAGACATTTCAGCATCCGGCATAACCGGGTAGTGCTAAGAATTGCATAACAACCACTGCTTGGCTTACCATCTCACATCAGAATGGATTTCGCAACGGAATAATAAAGGGCCCGTCAACCGTATATGTTGTTTGTGTGTTAAGAATTAGACTTGGTGTCGGTGTGTTTAAGAATTAGACTTGGTGTCTGTTATGCCATGTTTTTGTTGTAGTTCAATATATAGTTATCGCTCTGTCAATTGTTCTTGCATGATTTTCGAAACCTCTACTTGCTTTTGGAAAAATGTTCTTTAAGAACAGCAGAACCGCCTACTCGAACATTGATAATACCGTTATAGTAATCATCTGTAAGTAAAACTTTTCTTTCGAACTGTTCTCTTGCTTCTATATAACTAGCAATGCCTCTAGTAGGACAATAGTGTAAAATCTCTCTTATAAATTGATCCTCACCTAGTGCTAGTACATCAGCGTTTAGTCTATCTGAGCTACCCCAGTAGTCTTTCCAGTCACTCTCTTTAGTTCCGCGTCTTTTATTCTTTTTGCCTTTTAGCGGAGGTTTAGTAGTTTTGAATTTTGCTAACTTTTTACCAACATACATCATACCACTTTGCTTGTTGGTAATTAGATATACAAATGCTTCGCAATCTTCCGGGAGTGTTTCTACTGTTTTGCCTTTAAAAGTCCATTGCATAGTTATGTAATATATTCCGTGTCAGTGTTGTAAGCAGTAAATCCGCCTTCCTTAACCACTGTTAGAACATTATTTACACGACCTACTAGCTCTTCCTTGTGAGAAATGAGCAGAATGTTTTTACCTTGCTCTCGATTCATCTTTTTAAGTATAGCCAGTGCATTTTCAACACCAGTAGAGTCCATACCACTATCGATTAGCTCGTCGACACACATCAAGTTCATTGGGTGGTTTAGACTTTCGTAGATGTCTCTGAATGCCCAACTAAGTCCAAGTATAAGTCTGTTACGCTCACCTCTGCTCAAGTTGTCAAAGTCTAAGTCTCTGCCGTACTCAGTGATCTCAACTGTTAAATCACTAGCAAACTTGACATCATGTGGTAAGCCCAACTTCTCTAGATAATATGCCAACCTATGATTTAAGTAAGATATGTTTTGATCAATAATACGTTTACGAATAAAACTGTCTTTACTGGTAAGCAATTTGTATAGGAACTCTTGGTGATCTTTTAAGTATGTTAGGTCGTTAATAGTTTCAAACTCAATCTCTTGCATGCCTGTGTTACGCAAAGTTTCAACTTGTTCATCATACGGATTAACATCGCCTGTTTTTTCTTCTAATTGTTGACCTAGTGTTTCTAAATTATGCTTATGTTCTAACGCACCTTCTAGGTCGTTATAAAATGTATCCACGGTACCAGGAATGTTACCTACTTCGGCTTTTGCTATTTCGATATCAGCAATTCTCTGTACTAAGCCGTCCCTATAAACTATTTCTTCAGCAAGTTTGTTCTCTATATCATTGGTGTACTCTTCGTGTGTGCTTAAATGTGCTGTACCTTGTTCACACGTAGGACACACTCCTTCTTTTGCCTTTACTAAGTTATTTTCTAACTCAGCAATAGTTGTATTACTTCTATTCATCGAAGTAATAGATCTGTTTTTGTCACTAGTTAATGTACTAGCAATAGTTGATTGCTCTGTTATAGTTGCATTACTTCTGTGGTTCTGAATCTCTAACTCAATGTCTATTTCCATCAATGTGCTAATAGAAGTAGACATTGTGTCTATTTTGTCCTTGTATGTTTTTGACCAAGCCTTGCTTCGGCTTGCAATTTCTTTTATGTTTTGTTCAATACGCTTATTGCTTGATTCTATTGCAGTTATCTTTATTTCTTCTTCCTTGATACCATCTCTACTGTGCTTCATTAGTTCTTTAAGAACCTCAGCCTTCTCACTTAACTCGGTGATGCCAAGTAACTGCTCAATCATTGCACGTTGGTCGTTTGCTTTCATGCCCAAGAACGGCTCAGTGTAAGTGTTTAATGCAATTAAATGCTTAAACATTAAGTGCGGGAAACCGATAATCTTTTCTATGTCTTTTTGTGTTTCTCTGCTGTCGCCTTGTTGCTCTTGGTCTTCTTGTTCTGTACCGTTTATAAACAATCGTAAAATGTTAGGGCGTCTTCCCCTTTCAATTCTGTAATTAATGCTGTTTATTTCAAAATCAACAGTAACCATCATTGCCTTACCGTTGGTTTTATTGATTAGATTGTCTCGCCTAATGTTTGTTAATGCTTCACCGTAAAGTGCATAACTGAGTGCATTAATAATAGTAGTCTTGCCTGTGCCGTTTCTACTGCCATCGCCACCCATGTCCAAGTTGTGACCTAACACCAGTGTAAGGTTAACATTGTCAAAATTTACAGCTTGCGTTTGAGCACCAACACTCATAAAGTTTTTAGCAGATATGTTTTTAATCTTTAACATACTAGGTTTCTATTCCATTATAAATTTGAATTAATTTGTCTCTGTTAATGGTGTTTGATTCGATAGTTTCTAGTTGAGTAATAACAATTTTGTCGACACTTTCAAATTCAATCTCACCGCCTTCGTATGCTTCCTCTTCTGCTTTAATTGGTATAAGTTGCAGTTCTCGTACATTATATTGTTCTGCAAATTTTTCTCTAATAAAGTTTGCTTCTTCGTAACTAATACTTATATCAAGTTTTACTCGTGCATAAGTATACTTGTCGAGCAATGTCTCGTGGTTATCAAGTAACTCTTTAAGGGAGAATACTTTATACTTTGGACATGCTGTCCAGTTAACATACACAGGTTCCTTGTCCCATTCTAAGAACATAGCACCCCTGTCAGAGTCTCCTACGTCAGCATAGTTATGCGGGAAAGCATTGCCTATATAATGTATATTGTTTTTGTACTGTCGTTTATGAAAATGTCCACTGAATACATAATCAGGACCAGATATATGCTCTGCTTTAAGGCCGCCATGGTCTGGCATTTCTACAAGAGCATTCATTTTAAAGTAAGGTAACTCTAGGTGTGCAAACATGTATTTTGCTTTACACTTAGCAAGAGTTTTCCACTCGTCGCCTACTAGCCACGGTTGTATAGATACATCACCTTGTTCAAACGGTTCATCAACCATGACAAAATTTGAAAGATCTCTAGCGTACTCGATGCTATTAAGTTCTCGTTTGTCACGATAATATAAATCGTGGTTACCTGTTATAAAATAAACAGTTTCAAATGCATCATTAAGTTTCTTAAGGTCTTTAATTGCGGCATTCATTGTCGCAACATTAACACTGGCTCTCTGATGATTCCAGTCGCCTAAGAAAATACAAGTCTCACAATTTCTAGCTTTTGCTTCTGCAATAAACCAGTCAATAAATCGTTCGCAGTCTTGTAGATGTAATCTACTGTTTTGTTTTAAGCCGTAATGAATATCCGTGAAACACGCGGCATGTTTAAAGAGATTGGGCATATATTAATCAAATGCTCCTTCGTCGCTCTTGTCCGATTCCATTGATTCACGCAGTATTCTCATTTCTGTTTCGTGTTTAATTTGTCTACTGTAACTAGGTAAGTGCCCTTGTTCAATCAAAATATCATCTCTAATGCTTTGATTTCTCTTTTCTAAGTTTAATACCCTAGTAAAACTATTAATAACTGCGGCAGTATAATATGCAAAAGGATTGTCTGACTTTGCTTCATTAAACTGTAGCCCTACTTGGCTTAACTGCACTAATGCTTGTCCACGCATCTCGTCTACATAAGTATAGCCTCTCCAGTTTGCTCTATGACTGAACCTCTCAACAAGTTTTAAAAACATAGTTCCTAACTTGTTTGTAATTCTGCCAGAATGCGGATCAAAGTGACCATTACTTAAACTGCCTTCCCAGTGACTTCTAGCAACCTCTTTAAGCTCGTTGTTTTGATATGCATAGTGCTTGAATGGAGGATAGTTAACCTTTGCTTTAGTTTCTGCTTCGTTGCGTGGGTTTTTCTTTCTACCAAACTCTAACGGAATATGTTCCATGCACATTACTCGAAATGTTACATCTTCGTCGGTTATAGTATCAAGGTCTATTGCAAACTCTTTTTGCTTTGGCTTATTTCTGTAGTCACCTGTGCCGTGTGCCAACATTGCTTCTGCGTAGGCTTCACTTTGCATTCTATTTGCCTGATTCTCCTTTGCTTGCAATACTACTTGCGGGGTAATTTCCGAAACATTATTAACTATAATGTCATTTTGGAAGTACTTCTCATCAGATAACCAACAAAAACTCATCTTGCTTTTGTGTATTTCTTTGAGTATATCTTTATTGTTAAGGTAATTAACCTTTTTTGGTGCAGCCATAATTTCTCCAGATAATCAATTGTAAACACATATTATATACTATACTTAACAAAAGTCAAGTGGAATTTGCATTTATTATGAAATATTAAAACAGCGTTTAATGATTATGATAAATACAACTATAGGAGATAACAATGGCTTTGTTTAGTAAAGGAAAGAATGCATTCAACAGTTTGTTAAATAACAAGATAGCAGAAGCGAGCGGTAAACTGCACCCGACTGCAAAAACGTTCTTTGACAGGATGCTAGGTTCTGCGTTCCCTGGATACGGGTTACCAAGTAATCCAAATACTGCTTTTACAGAAGCAGACATTAATACAAGAATTGCTAAGTTATTAGTTGACGCCGAACAGATGGCACAAGTACAGTCAACCATCCAGCAAGATGAGACATTATCCGAATCAACAGATTGGCGAGCGAGACTACGGCCTAAAAAGGGCGGAGAATCTCAGTTTTATCAAAAATCTAAAAATGACAAAGCTGATTACATGCTCAGACCTATTGAAGAGTCTGGCGGCATGGTTTGGCAATATACTCCTAGTCTCATGCTACAAGGACAAACAAATTATAACCAAACGCACCTACAAGGTATGAACTATCAAATTAATACATTTGAAAATAGTACCCCACCGATGCTTCCTATAAGTAGTGATTGGTCAGCAAACGACATTTACGAAGCACGATATTTGTTAGCAGTATTTACGTTTTTAAAAATATGTGGCAAAGGTTTTTACGGAGACTCAGCAGTACAGAGCGGCATGTATGGAACACCGCCTCCTGTGTTACTATTTGATTATCTCGGCGATCATATGTTTAACAAAGTGCCGGTTGTAGTAACAAGTTATAACATTGCACTAGCAGAAGAAGTTGATTATGTGCCTGTAAAAGTAAATGACACAGTTACTTATGTGCCTACACGTTGTAACATAATGGTTAACTTAGAACCAACATACACACCACAGAAACTTAGAAGAAAGTTTAATCTAGAAGCATTAACAAGTGGCGATGCATATAAGGATGGGTTTATTTAATGGCTAAATATAAAAATAGTAGTTTTCTAAGAAATGCAAAAGAACTTGACGGCCAATTCCTTGGCACCAATCCTAACTTGCCGATTATTGGTAAAAGTATTAATGATGAAACTTATACAATAACAGCAGAATACGAAGAAAGACCAGATAAACTAGCTTATGTGCTGTACAACACTACTGCATTATGGTGGGTGTTTGCCGCCAGGAATCCAGATATTTTAAAAGACCCTCTTGGGGACTTTACAGTGGGCACAATCATACAATTACCAGCAAGCTCTACTATAACAAATATATCAGGTTAATATGGAAGAATTTAATCCGGCTAACATACCAGTAATAGAAGATCCGTACGTAGGCACAGTATACGGCAATGTCCTCGACAGTTTTGCATCACCAAATTATAATCTCAAATTGTACATGATGTCTAAACAAAAAACTGAAGATGCAACATCGGGCGTTTCTTCTTTTGATGAATCGCTAACAGGCAACCCAGCAGACATCGTTGTGCTTGCACAAACAGGTGTTACAACAACCACAATTGATGACCTCACCGTACAAACACTGTCACAAACTGACGGCCCAAATTCAGTAGCAATTGATTTTACTATAACTCAACCTGGTGCCGCAACGTTTCTAGACCAACTTCAATTAACAAGAGCATACCTAGGACAAGAAGCTGATTCTATGCCTATCATGTTTTTAGAAATTTCTTTTAAAGGATATACAGCAGACATAGAAGATGAAGACAGCGAAGAAAGTGGAAAGCCTGCACAAATAACTAGACCTTACAGATGGAAATTACACCTTACTAGAGTTAATGTTGAAATCAATGGTAGCGGCAGTGTGTATAACATTGAAACTAAGCCTATGGCAAACTATGCTTTTACTTATCCGCTATTTAAATTACCAACTCCTATTAATACATCAGGAAAAACCATAACGGAACATGTTGCTTCATTAACAGATCAATTAAATGCTTACCACAAAGAGTCGGCTACTAACTTAGTACCAGATGAATTTGTGTTTGACTTGACCGAGTTAATAGGCACCGATTCTTCGGGGCAGGGCAGTGACACTATAATTAGCGATGAAAAGGTGTTTACTAATACCGACCGAGATGTAGAAGATACTAACAGACAGCTAAACGATGCTTTTGCTATTGCTGATGCAGTAGAACACGGCAAAGCCGTTGCAGACTCGCCTGAGGACTCTGGTGAAGAACAAGAGAGCCTTATTGAAGGCGACAATATAAAAGCACCAAAAGGCATGACTATAGAAAAATATTTCGGCGTATTGTTAGCTATGAACGAAGAATTTTACACAAAAATATCAAGAAAAGGAGACTTGGATGATCCAGCAACACCATGTAAGCTGGATCAAGCATACGTTACTTGGTTTAAAATGCATGCATCTGTAGAGCAATTAAAGTATGATTCAACTAGGCATGCGTATGCATACAAAATTACATATAAACCTACACTATATAAGAGTTCGAGAAATGATATTATAGTAGACACAGACGAAGGCACTATAACAGAAGAAAACTATGTAGACAGAGCCAATGCTATAATCGGTACGGGTGGTATTAAAAAATCATACCATTACTTGTTTACGGGCCTAAACGACCAAATATTAAATCTAGACATCAAATACGACACAGGTATTGCACTATTAGTTCCACCAAAAGGCGGTGCCCTTGGTGCAGGTGCTGATGCACAGAGTCTGATAGCAGGATCAGTTGGCATCAGAGAAGATGTGACTGCAGAAGGCGTACTTGAGGCTGTTACTAACAAAACAGAAAAGGCAAACCTAGCAGAACAATTTTCTAGTTTCCTAGATGATGTTACAGCACTAGTAGGACAAGTAGGAGATACAGTTGGTGCCGCTAGCGGGTTCATTGACTCATTAGCAGATATTTCTGGACTTGGTGAAGACGCGGTAAAAAGTGCGTTAAGCGGGAAGAGTGATGTAGACAGGAAAGCACTAGAAGATGCAATACAACAATCAGATACCGCAAAGACACTAGCTGATAACAAAATTGAGAAGCCAGTGGCCATGGAATCATTTACCGATTATAATCCTGACCTAAAAGGAGTTAATTACTCTGTTGACTTAGTTAATCCTCTAGAAACACCACTAACAGCAGACGAAGTTGCTGAGTTAGGATACTTACAACTAAGCGAAGAACAAATAAAAATGGCAGGGTTCGAAGGAGTCAAGCCTAGAATTATAACATCTGTGCTGGAAACAGAAACTGGCCCACAGGCAGCCACTATCAAGAAAGGTAGTTTACAAAATAGTTTATTTGGTGTTATTGCAAGCCAGCATTCAAATGATTTAGGATTTCTAATAAGTTTAGACATGTCGCTGAGGGGAGATCCGTGGTATTTAGGCACAGACACAGTCAACCCAACCGATGATGATCTCAAAGAAAGTGCTGTTTTTAACAAAAACGACAATCATTTTTATTTAAGCATACGCTCGCCAAAGACATTCGATATGGACTGGCGAGATGAAGACAGTCCACTAAATAGTGGTTACTGGAAAGGCGACGGCGAATCTAGGTCCTTTGGTGGAATTTATAGATTAGTGAAATGCACCAATAACTTTTCAGGTGGCGTATACACAGTAGATGTTATGGCACAGAGAATTGTGCCAACTGATCCTGCAAAAATTAGACTGGCGGCGAAAGAAGCCAAGGCAATAAAAGATAAAGAAATTGCTGATGCAAAGCTGGCGGCTGAACGAGAGGAAAATATTGATAGCATTGGAACAGAGGACAACGGAACATAATGGTTGATGTAAACAAAACACGATTTACCAAAGACTCAAGGGACGATGCGGCCTATGTAGCACTGAGTAAAAAACAATTAGGTCATATATATGTGGCTCAAATAGTTGACTCTAAAGATTATACAAGAGCCGGCCGGGTAAGAGTATTCATAGAAGCACTTGATGGTGAGAAAGATAAGACAACTTCTCATTTTAATGTACAATTTACTTCGCCTTTTGCAGGCGCAACAGAAATGGATGGCACAGGCACAGATATTTCTTCGTCATCACAAACTCGAACCAGTTACGGCATGTGGATGGTTCCGCCAGACATTGGTAACTTGGTCTTAGTAGCATTTGCTAACGGCAATGCAAAAAGAGGATTTGTAATAAGTTGCTTGTATCCAGACAGGATGCAACACATGGTACCTGGTAATCCTGGAGGTCTAAATTATACAGACCCTAGTATAATGATGCCTGTTAAAGAAAAAAATGCCAGAGATGAAAAGCAAACTCACAACGATGCTGTTAGACCCGTTCACACAGGTATAGCAAAAGCCATTGTATTACAAGGATTAATTAATGACCCATTAAGAGGTGCAGGCTTCAGTGGAGCAAGAAGAGAATCACCTAGCCAGGTCTTTGGCTTTTTAACACCAGGACCAAAAGATCCAGCAAATGATAAGTTGAGATTAGGTGGCCACAGTTTTGTAATGGATGACCACCCAACTAGTTCAATGATTAGGTTGCGTTCAAAAGGCGGCAATCAAATCTTGATGGACGACACAACTGGGTCAATATACATGATTAACAATCGTGGTAATGCATGGTTTGAATTAGCATCAAATGGAGACATAAATTTATTCAGTGACGGTTCAATTAACATGAGATCAGAAGGTAACTTAAATCTCAGAGCAGATAAGAACATTAACATAGAAGCTGGACAAAATGTACATGTAAAAGCCGCAGGCGATAGATTAGCCACCGGTGACTATGCAGGTATAAATGCTCTTGGAGCCTTGGGTTTACCAGCTCTTGGAGTAGGTGGCAATATAAGATTTGAAGCGGCAGGAGAATGGTCTGCACTAGGCCAGCGTGGAGCACAACTAACTGCTGTAGGCGGCGACTTGGACCTTAGTGCCGCAGGAAGAATTGCCCAAACTGCCGCCAAGTTAGATGTATTTACAGCCGGAGTATCGGTACCTTGGGGCTCTGGAATATCGATGATAGCAACCGGAGTAGGGTCATTCTTAGCAAGCGGTATGCTCGGCGCAACAATTAGTTCGACAGCCATAACAGCAATTAAAGGCACTGCTTCAGTACAGTTAAATAGTGCGCCAGCAATACTACCTATCCCGGCGGTTGTGGCCGGCACTGCGCCACAGCTAGGCACAAACACATTTAAAGATGCGGCAGTGAAACCGCCTGAGTGGAAAGACCCAGAGAACAAGCCTGCTAAACAGCCGACAGACGATGCTGATGCAGAAGCATCCGCCCCAGAGCCAATGGCGCCGACCGCAGGGAAAAGAACAGGCAAAGTAGATGACATACAGTCTATTGTAACAGCAATGCTTACAAAAGAACCGTACCAGGCTCATGCTAACGCTGATCCCATAGCAGAATCAGAAAAGACACCTTCGGCAATTGACGCAGTTACTGAAGGTGTACCCGATGGTGGTATGGTTACTGGGGATGGTGTTGATCCAGCAACTACAACACCGGTTACAGTACAAACTGAAACAGGTTCCGAAGTCGGCACAAACTACAAAGACGCCGCTGGCAAAGTAATATCTGGAGTTAACGAAGCTATCACACAAGGAACAGCGGCATTTGATTCTGCTGTAAGTAATGCTCAGCTGGCAATGGATGCGGCGGCAGATCCACTAGGTGCCGCCACTGATGCTCTCACAGATCAACTGGGAGATGCAATTCCAGGTTTTGATAAAATGGAAGGAGTACTAAACAATTTTTCTACAATGAATGCTTCAAAGCTACTAGAAATAATGGGGCTCGGTGGATTAATTGCTGGTATAAAAGCCGCATTACCCCCTATTCGTTTCCAGACATCAAATGCATTAACGGAAAAAATAATAGGTTTGAAAAAAGAACTATCAGCATTACAGGCACAACTTAATCAGTTCGGATTAGATCAACTTGGATTTGACTTAGAGTTATTAAAAGGCCAAATGGGAGAGATGCAAGGATTAATTGATAGTGCAATAGCAGTTGCCAGTGATGCAACAGATCTAGCAAGAATTTTAAAAGAAAATGGTATCACAATGCCAGTTGATGGCGAAATGATATTTGAAGATGCTTTTGGGAACAAACTTGTAGACTTTAGTGGCGGCATTGGGCCTGTGGGTGCAACACTGGGGTTAGTTGCAGATATGAACAAAACATATAGTACTATAGAAAATGATATAAAAGTACCGTTACATGATAACGGTAAACTTGCTGTTACTAGTTTTGCTCACAGTATTAGTCCAGAAGTGTTTGCAGGTAGTAAAGTTGCAGTATTACTTAACAACCCATCGCAACACAGGAACGTTGCTAAGGAAATGCAGAAATGGGTACTAGATAAACCGGGCGGCAAAATAGATCCTGTACTAGTAGCACAACGACGTTATGAAGCAGAGCTATTCCAGTCACCAGATGAAATGGATATAAACTTAGGCGATATGCCAGATGGTGGTGTCCCGTGGGGAGTATTAGCAGATATGCTTGCGGCTAAACGTGAAGAGTTTTATGTTAAAAAGACCTCAGTAGACGGTCCTGCTTAACTATTCACACTTTAATGCATTAATTTCAGAATTTAACTCTGCAATTCTTTTATAAGCAGTATACTTCATTTCCTGCTCTTTTGCAACTTCGTTTTCTAAAATTCTTACCTTGCTTTCGAGCGTAATAACAGCCTTTCTATAAAGTTCTGCTTCTGTAGTTTCATGATTTTGCATAGTACTATTTACACTTAAATGGCAAAAAGACAGGTGAAACAAGGGCAGAGTCCACTGCCCTTGGTTCTATGAGTTAACTAAATTTCGCATTTCAGTGAACTCAGGTGGAACAATCTTCGAGTTATACCGAAAGTTACCAACAAGATTAATTGTATTAAATATACAAAAACGCTTGCTCTTGGAATCGTAGATACCAAATGTAACGTACCGTTTCTTAGATTCGTAAATCTTAATAAAACGATTACCTGATCGGTTATGCTCTTCAGCAACTGCCCAAATTTCATTAAACACGTTTGAAAGATGACGCATTCATATCCCCTTGCACGTGGGTTTACATGGAACGATAATGTATATCGTTTGTTTCACACAAAGAATGTGCTTACTTGTATTTAAGCATATTGTGTGTAGGTTCGTACCCTTTTTGGTAAATTAAAACTTGTTATAATGAATGTGATAAATAACAGTATGGCTAGATTAATAGGATTTAACACAATAGGTAAAACAAAAGCACCGTTTACTACAACTGGCGCTGAAACAGTACTCCGCGATCTACAAAACGAACTATACACCAAAAAGGGCGAACGTGTAATGAGACCAAACTTTGGATGTATTATATGGGACTTATTAATGGACCCAGCAACTAGCGAAGTTGAAAAACTTGCAAAGGAAGATATACAAAGAATATTAAACAGAGACCCACGGGTCAGTGAGAAAGAAGTAAAAGTGCTTGTATTAGATAATTCTATAAGTGCTGAAGTTATAATTGACGTGATACCGTTTAATTCGGTTGAGACATTATACCTAACTTATACTCAACAAATGGAAGAAGGTATCAGTTAATGGCTAAAAGTAGACAAAACAATTTATTTGCCGCAGAAGATTGGAAAGTTGCCTATAAGGCATACAGTCAGGTAAATTATCAAGCATACGACTTTGACACCATGCGTGGAGCAATGGTTGACTACGTTAAAACAAATTTCCCAGAAAACTTTAATGATTATATTGAAAGTTCAGAGTTTATAGCAATTATAGAATTGTTAGCATATCTGTCACAATCACTGGCATTTAGAATGGATGTTAACACCAGAGAAAACTTTTTAGAAACAGCAGAAAGAAAAGACTCAGTATTTAAACTTGCAAGAATGTTAGGCTACAATCCTAAAAGAAACATTCCTGCTAGTGGTTTAATGAAACTTACTAGTGTAAGAACATCCGAACCTCTTAGAGACAGTTCGGGCATTGACCTAATGAATAAAACAATCAGTTGGGATGATGTAAATAATTCAGACAACTACGAGCAGTTTATTACAATACTAAACTCTGCAATGAGCAACACTAATCAGTTCTCATCGCCTATTAAGGCAGGAACAGTAAACAATGTTGCCACTGAGCTATACCAAATTAATACACCGTATAACTCACCTATAACATATAACAATGCAATGAAAATCAATGGAGCAACCAAGCAATTTAATATTGTTAATCCAGATTTTAAAGATAACAGTCATTTTTATGAGAGACACCCTGATCCATTAAACCTATTTAATCTAATTTATAGAAACGATGGTAAAGGCGCAAGCAGTAAAGGCACTGGGTTCTTTGTAATGTTTAGACAAGGTTCTTTAGCATTTACAGATTATAATTACACAACACCAGTTGAAAGCAGAATACAAGATCTAGCAATAGAAAACATAAATGAATCAGATGTATACTTGCAAGAAGTATCTACAACAGGCCAAGTAATTTCTAAGTGGGAAAAAATTCCTAACACAGTAGGCCAAACTTTAAACTATAACAGTAAAAGTTTAGACTCGAGAAATTTATACTCTGTGGAAAACATAGGCGACAGCAACGGAATAAGATTGCGTTTCCCAGACGGTGAATTCGGCAATGTGCCTACCGGCATTTATAGACTATGGTACAGGACCAGTGATCCTTCAAGATACACTATGAATCCTGAAGAAGCTAAAGGTTTAACAATATCAATACCTTATACAAACGAAGCTGGTAAACAATATAACTTATCAGTAACTTACGGGTTACAATACAATGTAGGCAATAGTAGTCCTGCAGAAAGTTTAGCGGCAATTAAAGATAGAGCTCCTAAAACATTCTACACACAAAATAGAATGGTCAGTGCTCAAGACTATAATGTGTTTCCAGAAACACAAAGCAGTAATGTAACAAAAATTAAAGCAATAAACAGAACACATTCAGGACATAGTCGTTATATCGATCTTAACGACCCGACAGGCACATATCACAATATTGATACGTTTGCCGATGATGCATTTGTTTATGCAAACGAAAGTAACTATACCGCAGAAATTACAGTTAACGATGCTACAACGGCTTTAGAGGTTGTTGCTAGTGTTATTCCTTCTGCATTAAAGGATAGAAGAGTTAATAACTTTGTTTATTATAAAATGCGAAATGTTTGGACCGATACTGCAAGTGGCGGTGCTTATGCAAACTTTAGGTACGAAACACAAGATGCTGTTGTGTGGAATCCATTACCGTTATCAGAATCAAGCAAGACAGGTTATATCAGCGAGCAATTCACAGATGGTAACAGAAATGTTTTAGTTAACACGTTAGTAGCAACATCAATGTTTAAAGAAAACACATTCTTAAAATTTGTTGACCCGTCAGATTTAGCAGGCTATAAATGGGTAAGGATTGTTAACATAGAAAACGCCGGAGCCCTAAGTGCAGGATTAAGTACTAGTGTCGGACCTATCACATTAAGTGATGAAGTTGATGCATCCTGGGAAGTACGGGAAGTTATCGTCTCAATGAGAAAACTGTTTAGCACAGCAGAGATAGGCGGAGCATCGGGCTTTGAAACAGCAATTACAAATAGAGAAACATTTGGCATAGGCTACAACTTACAAACTGATACTTGGTATAAAATACCTAGTACAGAGCTTACAACTGCAAGTAAAACAGGCAGTTATAGTTTAGATTCCGTACAAGCAGGCCCAAACAGCTGGGTTATACTAATGGAATATAGTGCTATTGATATTAACAACTACAAGTACAAAATGACAATACGTGGAGCGGAATACGTTGTACAAAGTGAAGCAGACCTCAAGTTTTATAATGTCAAGTCAGTAAAAACATTAGGCAGTGATAACCGAAGCAACAAAGACACAATTATTATTACTAGCACAAATACTAAACCGGGCACATCAGAAACATTTGAGTGGAGCGGAACAAAGTGGACTAATTTACAAGAAGGTATTGCTATAACACCAGTTGGATTAACAATTAATCTACCATTAAGAACTAGAGATACAAAAGCAACCGATGTTGACACACAATGGATTAGTAACTTTGGTCTACTTAAAACTTATGGCGCAACTGTTGCCGATCAAGTTCTTAATAATAGATATGTTGACGAAGCAATAGTAACACTAAACACTTATCATCAAGTAGGTGGCATTACTTCAGAAACAAATGTAGTCATTGCAAACAACATCGGCACTATACAAAGTTTACCTAGCAAAATTGTAGTACCGTTTAACAATGCAACATTTGGTATAAACTTTGTTGATACTACAGAAGCTATACCTTACATAGTATATCGACAAGTACCTAACGAAGGAAAACCGGGCACAGAAAAGATTTTTAAATCAAGAGCTCAAGTTGTTACTGCTAGTGGTGTTGCTGGAACAGGTGCAGGAATAGATGAAACAGTTAAATCATGGGGAACAGATGGAGCATCACAAGATGGCTCACCGGACTTAGGTAGACTGCATTTAAAATCATACGACACAGTTACTGGTGTAGGAAAATTAGAATATGCTAGAGTACAGAATGGCGACTATCATTACTCTAGAGACGGTTCTGCAAATCCTCCTTACAGAGATAAGATTGTTGTTCATTACGAAAACAGCCGAGAGAAATTAGATAAACCTATCGAATGGGAAGTGGTTGACAGTTTCAAAGAAACAGATGGATATACTGATAACAGAAAAGTTATTGTTGCGCCACTAGACACTGACAACGACTTAGTACCTGACAGGCCAATACAATTTTTAGAATATGTTGACACCACTGACTATGTGTTCTTTTCATATTACACAGACTTTGACGGGTACCAGTACGATAAGCCTTACACAGGTGTTATCAGAGATTTCAGACGAGAAGATGCATTGTTAGTTAACGATGCAAGAGATACTGTGTCGCCTACATCATATAGAAAAGATGTGTCGTTAAGCAGTTCGCAATGGATAGTTGTTAAAAATAAAACTGTTGCAGAACAGTTTGAAAATTTAGTTAACACAAAAGGCTTAATTGTTACAACAGCAGACGACATGAAAACGTATCAACTAACACCATTAAGTACTTCCTTAACCCAGGTTAAGTTGAGTTTAACAACCGACTACTTTGTTAGAAATGGCAGAGGCAAAACACAGAATACAGCGGCACCTTTCATTACACCAGGAACAATACGTTGGAATCATGTAGCACCGAATGATGTTAGAATTGACCCAAGTATCAGTAACGTTGTTGAGATGATAGTGCTAACTACAAGTTATTACACAAACGTTTTACAATGGCAAGCAAGACAAATTGGTACTTTCCCACTTGAACCTACCAGTGACGAGTTATCGTCAGAGTTTGCGTCATTAGATTCTTATAAAACTGCCAGTGATACATTAGTGTATCGTAGTGCCAAGTTTAAATTATTATTTGGCTCTTCTGCAGAAGCAGTTTGCCAAGCAAAGTTTAAAGTTATTAAGTTGTCAGATCAAATCAGTGACAACGAACTGAAAGCTAAAGTTATTAATGCTATTAATATATACTTTGCTGTAACTAATTGGGAATTTGGCGAGTCTTTTTACTTTACTGAATTAAGCTCATACATTCATCAACAACTAGGCAGTAGCATAGGAAGTATTGTTATATTACCTAAAAATAGTACAGGAAAGTTTGGCGAGATGTTCCAAGTTAAAGCAGAACCAAATGAGCTATTCATAAGCACCGCTACAGTTAGCGACATAGAAATTGTAAGTAGATTAGATAACCAAACATTAGGATCATAATAAATGTCTGAAAAGAAAGTGTATCAAAAGTTGCCAGCAGTCCTTCAAACGACTGCTATTAAAAACTTTTTCGAAAGTACAGTAGAGCAATTATTTAGTAAAGCAAATGTCGATTCTATACAAGGCTACATAGGCTCTCCTAGCAGTGACGATGTTAATGTCTCTGGTAAGTTCCTTGCTGAGCCAACAACAATTAAAAAGTTTTACGGACTAAGCCCTGCAGTTAATACAATTAATACAACTACAGGAAAAAGTGAAAACTTATTCTTTTATGACGAACTAGTAGAGACGTTACAGACATACGGAGTTAATACTCTTAACCATAACAAGATTTTCTCAGAAAAATATTCATCATTTTTGCCTCCAATTAACATTGATAAGTTTATAAACTATCAAGAGTACTATTGGTATCCGTACGGTCCTACAGCAATTGCAGTCACAGGTACTGTGACAAATTACATCGATATTGATACTGATATCATTGGCTCAAAAGAATTTACACCCAACGGAGGCAAAGCATTCCGTAACGGAATGGTTGTTAAGTTCAAGTACGATTATGTAAATTACTCAAAAGGATTTTATACAGAAAGCAGTATAATTGATGCAACAGATATTGTTATAGGAAAAGAATATAAAATTGTTTCTAAAGGAACCACTACATTTACATCTATTGGTACTAGCTCAACTGGCCAACCAGGAATGTTATTTACTGCTACTGCTGTTGGTACTGGTACTGGTACAGTAAAACAAATAGAATACATTGATTATGTTATACAGGGTGTCGGAACT
>TARA_R110000803_G_scaffold19165_1_pt1 | contig 20704 bp, 24 predicted proteins | sample TARA_R110000803 | Tara Oceans TARA_R110000803 (sample SAMEA4397772) | marine metagenome | biome: Polar Biome; feature: [SRF] surface water layer (ENVO:00010504); material: water (ENVO:00002006), including particulate matter (ENVO:01000060) such as... | depth 5 m | reverse complement strand
TGTCCTAAATTACATTCTGAGTTTAGTACGTTTACTTACAAGATGTCTAACAATGGTAAATTATCGTTTAGTCATTCTGCCGGTGCTAAGGATGATCACATAGATGCTTTACTACTAGCCAACTATGCACGTAATAATTTTATGACTACAAGAAACATGTCTGTCAGTACAAATAATAACAATAAAAATAGGATACCTAAATTTAAGACTTTAAATAGGTAGGTAGTCGAATAACAGAATAATTAAATATTTATTATCATATGGAGTTTAAAGTAGATATGCCTGAGTTTATCAGCATCGGCCTTTATCAAAAGGTGAATGAGTACAAGAGTGATAATGCGTTTGCTAAACTAATCAACACTGTAGCAGCTATTGCCGAGTTACCCATCAGTAAGATAAGGGAATTACCGGTAGATGTACTAACAAATATAGCAAATGATTTTGCTAAAGTTGCTGATCCTCACCAGGACTTTCATACTTGTTTTGAGTTTGAAGGTAAACTGTACGGGTATGCTCATATAAAACAAACCTCTCTAGGTGAATTTGTTGATTTAGAAGAGTATGCTAAATCTCCAGAAGAAAACTTACATAAGATTGCCGCTATACTGTACCGTCCTGTTACTAAACATAGATTTAAAGATGTTAAATTTACTGTCAAACAGAAGATTAAAAGCATGAAGGGACTCGTAGAAGAACCTTTTGAATATTATGACATAGAGAAATACGATTCAGAGACGCTCAAAGAAAGAGCGGAACTATTTAAAGAACTTCCAGTTGATATCGTGCTAGGTGCACAATCTTTTTTTTTGGCAGTCTCAACCCTATATTTAAATCATTCACATTATTCGACGGGGCAGCAGACCAGGATGCTAACGGAGAGGACGAAAGCGAGCATTTTACGAGCTTTGGAAAATTTTGGGGGTGGTTCGGAACCTTATATACCCTTGCACAAACCCCAATACTATCAATCACAGGAAACAAGTCAATAACAGACTGTAATTTCCTATTTACTCTTAACTACTTAGAGATAGATAAAGATTTTAAACAAGAGAAGGCTAAAGCCGAACAAAAGGCGTATAGACTTTCAAGACAATAAAAACATTATATGGCTAATAAAAAAAAATCATTTAAAGCTACAGAGTTAGTTACTCTGCCTCTTGATTATATTGAAGATAATATAAATACGGTTCAGGAAGATACCCTTATAGCTACTATTAAATCATACAAAGAAAAAGGATGGGATGATAATCGTATCGCTGCCCGTTTAATGATACAAAAATCAATTGTAACAGATGCCTGATCAGTCCCCGCTTCGTAACCATAATCTTACCTATAGAGAGATAGTAACAGATTTTCAATCCATTGTACAGGACAATATATCTGTTGGCACCTTTGATACCGGTACTCTAGATTATCTAGATGCCAATGCCGTCAATAAAGTATATCCTTATATATATCTTCGTCCGATTACTTCGGCAGGAGTAGTGGATAGAACTCGCGGTCTAACTTTCGAACTTTACTCCTTAGACGTCCCTCAACTGTCTGATGAATCACCTGTTGGTGTCTTATCTGATACTGAACAAAGAATATATCAGATACTATCTTATTTTAATCAAGGTCCTACCAATGTACAGCAAAAATATAGTGTAGAGATAAATAATATCTCTCCAGTTAATGAGGCATTTCAGGATAGAGTCTTCGGATGGGTGGCTACGATAGATGTAATAACACCTTACAAATGGGATTATTGTGATTATCCAAATGCTACTACTACATAATAATGAGTTTAACTAAAGAGTTTAACATATTTGTAAAGAAATGGTCAGAGAATATGGCAAAGATTGCTCCTGTAGGTAAAAGACCTAGGAGTAACTCAGCTAAACAGGCCTATCCTCAACCGTTGAATAAAAGTATAAAGCCTTTAGAGGGTCCAGAACCAGGAGTTGAAATGAACCTATATGGAGCATTTGTAAATAGTGGTACTAGATACCAAAAAGAACAACCTTTTATAGATCCAGCTTTTAATAAAACAAGTAAAGACATGGAAGAAGAATTTACAGATGAAGTTTTCGCTCTAGTAACAAAAGAAATGGATAAAATGTTTAGATAATGGCAATAACAATAACCACCCAACCAACAACCCCGGTAGCTGTAAGCAGTTATGCTCTCTTCGCGGTGAGTTCTAATCTAACTGCTCAAAAACAATTCCAATACGTTATGGATGTTGTTTCAGGGAGTACAGTTGTAGCACGTATAAGACAGTATCCTAATCCAAAAGGTGTTGCTATATTTGATCCTTCAAGAGTAATGGCTGATTATATACAACCAACTACTGATGTTTTATTTCAGGCCAATGGTGGGTATCAACCCAATTTAGATGGATCTACAGAAAACTTTACAGTTAGGTTTGGAGAAGAGTATGGTATATCACCTTCTTCTTCTGTAGTCATGTACGATGGAGAAGATGTAATAGGTAATCCTAGTGTAACTGGAAGTATAAGCACTTATGAAGCATTCTTAGGAAGCATACCATATAATGCTGCTTTTACACAACAATGGGAGGAAAATCAAAATGGTATTCAGAATTCTTTTAACTTTACAGAAGTTTTTCCTTTAGACTCACCTTTAACTTACGGTAGTAATCAAGATAACTCACAACAATCAAATAACAGTGAGTTTGACTCTCAACACGTAAGTATATACGATTACGGTGTTACTGCTATGTGGACCCCGACCTATACTCCTAATGTAGCTAAAATGATAGGTACTTCTGCTGATGGTGGATTTGGTTTTAATATTACCCTACCTACACCCGGTAGTGGTGATTTAAATTATATACCCAGTGGTTTAAGAAATGCTTTAGACTTAGGAGTTTCTCAAACTGAGATAAACAATACAGCTAAGTACGTAGTATTCGTATCTAATGGTACTAATTTTACAACTAGAGATTTTATAGTAGATGATAGTGTATGTTATGCTTGGGATACAGCAACTAATTTAGGAACAGGTCTGGCTACAAATAATAACCTTAACTTTATATTTAGAAATAGTAATGGTTTTTGGGATCACATGTCTACAAGAAAACCACTAAAAGCTTCTAGCAATGTAAAACGTAAAATTACTTCAATTCCTTTTGCACCTTGGTCTTCAGCTGATGCTGCTTACCCTATAGACGGTTCCAATAGAATAACAAATGGTGGAGATGCAATTTATAGTATGTCTACCAATCAAGAGTTTAGAGTCAATCTAGGTTACTTAGGTACTACAGATGCTCGTATAGCGTTGGATTTAATATCAAGTAAAAAAGTATATGTACAATATCTTTTTCAAAATATGGGAACCTCTGCATTAAGCCAAGGATACAAGCCTATTATTATTACTAATAGTTCAGTAGAAGAGCTAACGGATAAATTCCGTCAAAAGCTTTTCGAAATAGAAATATCTTATAGATTCGCAATACCTAATAGATCTTATTAATGGCAGATACTATAATTAGAGTAATTTACGATGATCAAACTTATGATCTAGACATCTTAGCTGATATCCCGTTAAGATTAGATGTATCTGCTGTAGAGGTAGGTTCTATCGGTGATTTTTTTGGTGTAGGTTCACAGACATTTACTCTTCCGGGTACACCTAAGAATAATAGATTCTTTAAACATGCTTATGATATTGGATCCGATGACGTACCAGGATTTTATAATACTATTACTGGTTACATACTTTACGATGGTGAAACGTTATTAAGAGGTCAGTTTCTTTTACTTGAAGTAGTAACAGATGGTGGTTCAGATACACAGTACAGATGTCAATTAACAGATGATGTAGTTAGATTAAAAGATAATTTAGCAAATCAGTTTATTTCCCAAGCAGATTGGTCGGCTTATGACCATATTATTTCATCCGCAAGTATAATTGAATCTTGGGATGGTAATATGCTTAGTGGCTCAGTGTATTACCCTGTCGCAGAGTATGGAGATGAAGATAAAGATATAAGTCTAACCAGAATAGGATTCTCAAACGGAGATCCAGGAAAGTGGTGGGATAAAGCTTCTACACCTTTATTACCTCAACAGTTAGTTCCTGCTATTAGAGCTAAGGATACTGTTAATGTAATTATTAACCAAATAGGATTTAGAGCAACAGGTTCTTTTTTTGATAGTGAAGAATTTAACAATGCTTACATTCTACCAAAAGCTCAAGAAGGAATTGGTTTTGTTGCTACTCCTACACAGACGGCATTATTTTCATCAGGGTTTGGTTATCCTATTGATCTAAATTTAACAGCTTCCGTAAATTCAGTTAAGGGATTACCTTTTACAGCTCTAAGTTATGATTATGAGAACGCTTATAATGCTACAGATAGTTATTATACAATGGATGGCCTTGGTGTGTATCAATTTAGAGCACAGACACAAATATTTAATCCTTTACAGCAGTTATTTTCTCCACAATCTACTATTGAAATAAATTTTCAACTTATGGTTGGAACAGCTCCTAAAGCCAGCAATGGATATATAGGATCAGGTACAGTAATAGATTCTCAAGCGATGGAGTTTAATCGTACAGGATCTTTTTTAGGAGAAAGATTAGATTTAGGGGCAGATCGATATAACTCTTCTCCTGGGACTGAAACTTGGGTACAGTATAGTACTACTATTATACAAGGAACATTAACTAATACGCAACAGATATTTCCTAACGGAGGACAGTTTCAATGTACTTCAGCACCTTCTAGTTATGAAGGAGCTACTGTAGATATGGCTTTACAATGGCCTTCTGATTTAAGATCTTACGAAGTAATACAGGCATTAGTTAAGCAGTTTAATTTAGTATTTACTCCAGATTACGATTACGAAAATACTATAAATGTACAAACATTCGACAATTGGATGTTAGATGGTAGAAATATTGATTGGACTAATAAGTTTAATTCAGCAGAAAAAATTACTATTAGTCATACAGTAGATGATATAGAGAGAGAGTTAATATTTAGTAATGAAAAAGATGTAGATAGATTCTCTAAAGTTACTATAGAAAATGAACCTAATGATCAGTACGGTACCTTAAGGCTACTTGCAGATAATAATATTTCACAAGGACAAAAGAGAGTAGAAAATAAATTTGCTCCTGTAATATTAGCTTCATCATTTTTATACGGTTCAGTAGATTCTGAGAATAATCCAACTTTTAACATTGATTTAAACAGTAGAGTCGTAATACCTCACTTGTATAAGTTCGAGAATAATAGAATTGGTTCATATAAATTCAAACCTAGAATAGGATATAAAGTATCCAATAACCTTCCAGCGGGTAGTTCTTGGTATTTTGGTGAAGCTAACGATAATCCTAACGAATTTACTAACTATACTACACTTGCTAACGTAGATAGTCTACCAGTAACTGAAAATACTAAAGATTTACACTTTAATAACAGTTACGGTACGTTTACTTCAGCTGCTTTAAACCTAAATGGCGGTAAAAACAATTTTAGTACGTACTGGAATAACTATACAGATAGTTTATTTTGGGATCAGAATAGAAAAGTAACGATGGACGTACAATTTAATCCTTATGAATATCAGGATATAAGATTAAATGACCATATTTTTATAAAAGATCAGCAATATAGAATAAATAAAATTTCAGGTTACAATGTTACACAAAGAGATACTGTAAAGGTAGAGCTATTAAAACTTTTCCCTGCTTACTATACTCCTGTTATAGAGGTAAATTGTAATTTTGCAGTATCTGGTAGTTTTTCAAATACTGATTGTCCTACTCCTTCACCAACTCCTGCACCTCCTGGACCATCTCCAACACCATCACCGACTCCTAGTCCAACACCATCTCCACCTGCACCGTCTTTAACCAATGGATGGCAATTTGCATCAGAAGATTATAACTTTGGTGAAGGAATAATTACCAATGGATACCATAGAGGTACTCTATTAGGATGTCCTACAACATTCGGATTTGGAAACGGAGTCGGATCAACTACTTCTACTACTAATCTACCTGGAGTTGACTGTTACTCTACATTCTTATTCTTAGCTAGTAAAGGATACGGTTTAAATGGTATAGGAACAGGAGCTGACATAGCTTTAACACAGATGACTTATGATAACTCAGCTAATGCGTATTATGCTGGATTTATGAAGATATCTACTCTTACTAATCCAGGAACAGGAGTATTATCTGGAACTTGGGGAGGGAGTGATGGTACTGTTGGTGAATGGTCGGTAGCATACGAACCAGTAGTATATTATGTAGATAATGATGGAGCAGGAAGCACATTACAACCGGAATCAACAGGACCAATGGCACTAACAGGGTTAACGGCAGCTGGTTTTGTAGCTGGAGTAAATTATACATTTGAAATAACATAGTATGTCAGTAACATTATATTTAACGTCAGGTACAACAGATGTAGGTAATTTTAATATCTACACTGGTAGTATTGTTGATGTAAATGCTCTAATAGCTTCTAATGTAACAAGAAATACTCTTATTGCTGGTTTCTGTACTAATGTAGAAGCGGCTATATATACTATACAAAGCGCAACTGTAACTTGTCAGAGTTTAGCTTATGTTAATATGGGTATCCCAGATTGTGACTTCGAAGTAATTGCTTCAGAGGTTGTAACACCCCCAACACCAACTCCATCTCCGACACCGAGTCCAACACCAGCACCTAGTGCTCCAACACCAACACCAACACCAGCTCCTAGTGCACCTAGTCCTAGTCCTACGCCTACGCCTAGTCCGACTCCTAGTCCTACACCAGCACCTAGTGCCCCTAGTCCTACTCCGACACCAGCTCCAACACCTGCTCCCACTCCAGCACCTGTAGTATGTTATGATTATGACATGGGTGCTGATGGAGGAACTACTGTAACGTTTAGTGGTAATAATTGTTCAGGTACTCCGTTTAGTAGTACAGTTCCTAATGGAGATTCTATATCAGTATGTGCTCAAGTTGGCTCAATAACTATGTCACCTAATACAGGTACAGTAACACAACAAGGTGTTTGTACAGGACCAAGTCCTACTCCGTCACCAACTCCGACACCGAGTCCAACACCAGCTCCAAGTTCTTATAATTATTACTTCTTGAGAACGTGTCCACCAGCAAGTACTGATATTGTAGTAAGAACTAATTCAACATTTAATTCTTCAGATCCAACTACAATTAGTATATTCGGAACTTGTTATTACATGTACAATACAGCAACTCAGGCACAGTATGATAGTAATGCAGGAGATGCACCTTCTCGAGATGTTTCAGGTACAACTACATATGTTGGTTGTGGACCATGTCAGGGAGCTTAATAATAATACAAAATAAATAATAAAAAAATGGCTTGGTCAGATTTAACACAACAAGAACAGGAAGTATATACAACGGACATTTTTCCTTCTATTGGTCTTCCATTACAACAGGGTATAATAGAGTATAACAATTTAAGCACTTAGTATTAAGAGATGGCAATAAATGTATTAGTAACAGCAACAGAAGCAGGAAACTCCTCAGGGCCTTTTGAAATAAGAGAGACTAATTCTACTGGTGCAATAGTAGCAAGTAATGTAACAAGAACTTCTCTATTGTCTGGTTTTACTGTTTCTGTGGCAAATGGTACTACTGTTGTGTATGTAGGGGTAACTTCAGGACCTTGTTTAAATACAAATAAATCAGCTACTATAACATTATCACCAACTCCTTCACCAACACCAACTCCAGCTCCTACACCAGCTCCAACACCAAGTCCTACTCCTAGTCCAACACCGGCACCTAGTGCACCTGGACCTAGTCCTACTCCGACTCCGTCACCGACTCCTAGTCCAACACCAGCTCCTAGTGCACCTGGACCTACGCCTACGCCTAGTCCGACTCCTGCTCCTACTCCAGCACCTTCGGCACCGACATGTGCAACTATATTGCTTAAATTTAGTAGTGTGGGCGGAAATAATGCTTGTACCGAAGGAAGTACTTTGTATTACGCAAACAACGGAACTTTCTGTAGTGCATCTATTTTATATACAGATTCAGGATGTTCAACTTTAGCGCCTATCGGATACTACTCTGATGGAGTTAATTATAGATATTGGAATCAAGCAAGTTTATTAGCTTGTGCAGCTTGTTCTACGCCTTCACCGACTCCTACTCCTGCTCCCACTCCAGCACCCACAGTTACTTATTACTACTGGTTAGTAGAACGTTGTGACGGTACAGGTAGTCCAACTCAAATTAGAACTACAAATACACAATTTGGTGTTACAGCGTTCTCTATAAAATATAACGGTGTTTGTTATGAAGTAGCATCGGGTGGATCTGGAAATACAAATACTGCAGGTAAAGTATATCAGACTTGTACAGAATGTGAGCTAGATTAATAATACAAAATAAATAATAATTCAATAGTATGGCTACCAAGACTTATAAAATAAACATCGACGTTGATACAAAAACACTTGGTCAACTAGAGGATGAATTATCTCAGATTAATAATGAGTTAAAACAGGTTGATCGTAATAGTGCAGCTTTTACAGAGTTGGCTAGTAAGTCAAAGGTATTAACTGCTGAGATTGAAAAAACTAACAATGCTATTGATGGTATTCAGTTAGAAGATAAACTTCAAGCAGCTGATGGTGCTATTAAAGTATTGGGTGGTTCATTATCTGCTGTAGTAGGTACTCTAGGAGTATTAGGAGTAGAATCAGAAGTATTTGGTAAGTTTGAAGAGAAAGCAGCCTCTGCTATTGCAGTAGGTATGGGGATTAAAGATGTATCTGAAGGCTTTGGTCAATTTGCTGTGGTAATGAAAAAGTCTGGTATAGCTGCTAAATTATTTGGTACTACTACTAAGAAAGCTTTAATTGCTTCAGGAGTAGGTATTTTTATTGTTGTTTTAGGTACAGTAGTAGCTTATTGGGATGATATTACTAAAGCAGTTACTAAGTTTGCTAATGCGGTACCATTTGTGGGTAAAGCTATCGATGCTATTAAAGGAGCATTTGATGCTTTATTTGAAGCTGCAAGACCAGTCTTAGAGTTCTTAGGATTAATACCAGATGAAGCGGAAAGAGCTGCTATGGCTGTGGTAGAGTCTACTACTATAATTATAAACGAGGGTGAGAGAGAGTTAGCTTTAGCTCAGGCTAAAAAAGCTTCAGCTCAAGAGTTGTTTGAAATAAGAGAGAGGCTTGCTAAAGCAGAAATAGAACGTTTGATAGCAGACAATGCTGAGAAAGACGAAATATTTAAAGCTGAAACAGAATTACTTTCTTTACAGATAGCAGAGCAAACTAGAATAAAGGATGAAGCTGCTGCTGCAGAAGAAGAGAGGCGTCAAATGGCTTTTGAGGCTAGACAATTAGAAATAGATGGATTCGAAGAGACTGCAGAAAGAATACAAGCTCAATTAGAGCCTATAGGTCTCCAGTCATTAAAAGTAGCTAGTGCCTCAGATCAATTAGCAGACAGTGTTAAAAGCATAGTACCGGCATTAACTGCAGCTGATGCAGCGACGTTTAAATACAATCAGGCACAAAAAACTCAAGAGTACCAAGCTCAGGCTAATAGAGACGGTTTAGCTGCTACCGGTCAAGCTTTAGGAAACTTAGGAGCAGTATTAGATCAAGAATCTACTGCAGCTAAAGCATTAGCAATCTCTTCTGCAATTATTAATACTTATTTAGGAGTTACAGAGGCATTAAAGCAACCAAGTGTCTTACCATCTCCATTCGACATTATTACTAAGGTAGCAAATATAGCAACTATCGTTGCTTCTGGTTTTAAAGCAGTACAAGCAATTAAATCTACTCCTAAAAAATCAGGAGGAGGAGCTCCTGCTAATATAGGTGGAGGAAGAAGAGGAGCTGCTTCAACTGCTTCAGCACCACAGAGAATACCAGATGTAGCTCAAACCTTTGGAGAAGATGCTACTGCACCGGCAATTAAAGCTTATGTTGTAGGGGGAGATGTAAGAAGTGAGCAAGAAGCAGAAGCAAAAATTAACAGTAGAAGGACAATAGCTTAACTAACCTATTTATAATTATGAAGATAGTAGAACTTTTAATAGACGAATTAGATAAACTCTCAGGAGTCGATACCGTAGCTTTAGTTGAAGAGCCGGCAATAGAAGCAGATTTTTATGCTTTCAACGAAGTAGATGTAGAGGATACAATAGCATTACAGCTAATTAAACTTGCACTTAAGGAAGAGATGGATAGTAAAAAAAAACTAGAAGAGACAAAATCTCCTTCTAAATTTTCTTTTGCTTTACAGGATGATCAGCAAATAATAGTTGGTCCATTAATGATTCCTAATAAACTTATACTTAGAGTAGATGAAAATGATGAACCTTATTATATTTTCTTTTCAAAGGATACTATTAGACAAGTAGCTTATAAAATGATGAAAAATAAATTCATCGATGCATTAAATACTGAGCATGATCCAGATCAACCTGTTAATGGTCATTTATTAGAGAGTTGGATTGTAGAGGATTCAATGAACGATAAGCAAAATGTCTACGGCTTTAACTTCGAAGAGGGGTCTTGGATGGGAATGTATAAAGTAGAGTCAAGTGAGACTTGGAGTAAAATTAAAGCAGGGGATATAAAAGGCTTCTCAGTAGAAGGTTTCTTTACTGATAGATTCGTTCAAGCAAAAGCTCAATAATTTATGACATTTGAAACAGCTAAACTAAATTTTATAAATTTAGCAGCATTAGGAGTTAATATGATGCCAATAGAGCACATATTTGGAATACTAGCAGGTTTAACTGCTTTAATTTATAATTGTCTTAAGATTTATACTTGGTTTAAGAATCGTAATCAATAAATCATAAAAAAAACCCGGCCTGTTAAGAACCGGGTTGAAAATAAAACCTAGAGGTGCATCGTCCCCCTCATTGTTAAATACAATATACGAAGTTTAATTTAACATTCCAACTATAAACTTAAAAAAGTCTATATCGTAGTAGTTATTTATTGACTCTATATCTTTTGAGTTTAACTTTCTTTCAAAAGCTTCATCACAGTTGGTTAAAAACTTTTCTTGGTGATCTTCTATTTTTCTACTATCTATTTTTTCGTATAAGTGATATAAAGGAGTATGTTTATAATTAACAATATTATAACCAGCAGCTATAGTTCGATAAGTTAAATCTATTTCTTCCCATTTCCAACATAAATTTTTATCGTAACCTACATCTGTTAACCATTTGATAGAGCTAAAATGAAATCCACCTGAAAACGTAGATTTCTCATAATCTTGTTCTCTTGGTAAAATTTTACTTACGAATGGAAACTTTCTTTTTGGATCTGAGCTAAAACCATTAGTAAAGTGTTGATTGTTAGTAGGAAAAGTTTCTCCGTATTTACTATAAGGAGGAGGGTAGGCTGACAGTACAGATTTTTCTGGTAAGTTGTCTATTAGTATTTTATCCCAGTCTTGGTCAAACCTCATATGGCTATCTATACCTAAAAAATATTTATCTTCAGGTTCAATAAATGCATTTGCAAGAGAACGTACATAACAAATATTAGAAAACTTATTGTAATCTACGTTCACTAACAAAACTTGCTCAGGGAACTGCTCTTGAAAGAACGTATCTCCTGCACGGTCTTGATTGAATACTACAATGTGTAAGTCTTGAGGTTTGCTTGCTTTAGCTACGATATCATAACATGTAGGAATAAGCTCTCTATCTAATCTACTTGGTATATATACGTATATCATCTAAACATCCATTCTAAAACACGATCGTAAAATAAATTAGTAGGAAACTCTTTGTAATTTATACGGGGAAACTCTCCTTTGGCAAACTTAGGGTCACAAGAGTAGTGAGCAAAATAATGTTTGTCAAGATTAAGTTCGTGTCTACCTGGAAAATAAGTATTCAGTTGGGGTATGGCTTTAATTTTATTGTTGTGTAATGCTATCTGAAAAGCCCACATTTGACACCACCATCCTTTAGGGCTATCTTGGTTTTCATCTACTATCTTTATAGTCACCTCTATAACTTCATCTATAATTTTCTTTAAAGTTTTTACTTTTATAAGAATTGGTACAAAACCTCCATCCATGTAGGCGTGGTTATCATGTTTGAGGAATGGTTCAACAAAGGAATAATTTGCTTTGTCCGGTCTACTCATAAGCATATGCCAATCCTCGTACTCATTACAGGTTATTACCGTATCGTCAGTAGGGAGTATACCGTCGTATTTTTTCAATGGTATTACATCGCAATCAATTATACAAAGTATTTCTTCATCATTGAGTGTTTCAATAATATTATAAAGACCAAAGAAAACATTACCAGCAGCGTAATAAGAATGATTTTGTTCTTTAGAGAGTATAGAATGTATACCGGGTACTATTCTATTAGGTAAACTAAGATTCCAGGGTACGCTGCTGATGGGTCCAGAATGATCGTTCCTATCTGCTATTGAGGACATTGTAGTCCACCAAGCATCGTTTCCATATACTTTTATTTGATTATATTCGAATAAAGATAATTGCCATTGAAAAAGTTTATTCGGTGCTGCTACTGGTACTGTAATCATTTAATAGTTTTTTGAGTTTGTTGGCAATTATTTTATAGCCTAAGTAGTTAGGATGGGTATCCCCTCCTTCAGTATTTTGCCAGGTGTTTGGGTATTTAAAGTCATACTCCCATACAGAAATGTTATTTTGTTTTTCGTAATCTAGTAAAAGGTCACTGAAAACTAAGTCTCTATCTAAAAATCTACTATGGTCTAAAAACGTAGACTTGTCTAAATCTTTAAAAGTATTGTAAAAAGAGTTACACATAAACCAGTTGTACCCATCAAGTAGTTCGTGTAATTCTGGTAGGTCTATCATTGGATTTCCATCTCCTCTATACGGAAAAGATAACATAATCACAATTAAATCACTTTTTTTAAGACTTTTTAAATTATCTCTTACTGATTGTACTATTTGAGGGTTAGAGAAATTAGGCCAACCTAAATTTACAAAAGGAATATCGTAGAGATTAGCTAAATGTCTAGGCCAACCGTTAGAGTTTCTAAGTTTATTAGTAAATTCTCCGCAATCTATAACTTCTTTGTATTGAATGTCGGTTTCTATTCCGTGTCCTGCTGTCCAGCTATCGCCAAAAGTTATAAGTCTATTGGGTACTATATTCATAATCTGAAAGTGTATAATGTAAATAAAAGTTTCTGTAATTAGTACCTTGAAATCTTTCATCTCTACCGTGAGAGCATTTAGCAGATTCGTATAAGAGTATTTGTTTTGGTTCCAAATATACTTTATTCCAGGTTCCATCGTGGGACTGTAAATCTAAAGCCCAGTCATCACCGTACTTTTTATGTTTACACCCACAGTTTAAGTCTTTTTCTAATAAAATAATCGAAGAAATATGATGAGTTTGAATTCGATCTCTATGTTGTTTAAGATCTGCTCCTTCTAAATAACTTCTGACACCGTAAATGAAAGCGTTATCGAGTGTCTGCCCGCAGAACTTTTCATGTAGAGGTCTTAACATATCGAACAGCATATCTCTTTTCTGAGGTATTGCTTCTAGGGTAAATAAATTACTAGTCTTTTCACCACCCGTAATAACATGTTCTTTACCTACAAATTCTTCTTCAGTAGGCCCTAATTCTTTAACTTCCGTCCACATATCTTGAATATGGTCCCAAACATCATCGGGTATGTCAACTACTTTAAATCCTTTTTCAGTAAATTTAGGAAAATCTTCGTAATCAGTAAATGTTTTTTTATTATTCACTACTGTTAGAGTAGGTCTGTCTTCTACAGGAATACCAGTCCGGTACCAAGCAGTTATAATATATTTTTTTCCTTTGGTAACTTCCATCCCTTCGTGTAAAGCGTCTTCATCCCCGCTACCGTCTGATTTTAAGTTATTCCATGTGACTGCTCTTCCGGCTTTAGGAGTTGCTGTAAAGTTAATTTTTGGAAAGTCTGTTTTACCTCCTTCGAAAGTATCGTTAAGGTAGATCATAAGGGTATGAGTACGGTTACCAGTATCTTTCCCGTATTTATGTAAATCATCTTCGGTAAACCAATCGTGATGGGCTTTAAAATATTGCCCTGGCTGATATAATTGACCTTGTAAACCTTCTCCTAAACTTTTATCTAAGTTTAATTCTTTTGATATACTATTGAAAAGCTTCTTAACAATTTTATCTGAGTTAGAAAGGTGACAAGTGCTACTATTTCTGGATTGACTTTGGTAAGCATTTCCTTCAGCACTAACTACTGTACTTTTTTGATTATTAGTTTTAATTAAATTAATTAAATATCTACAATCTTTTTCTTCAATGAAATTATCAATTGTTCTAAGTATCATTCGTTTTCTCTATTAAGTCTTGTATTAGTTTAAATATTTTATCTATTCTATCATTAAACTCTTCTAATTCCATAATCTATCTTATTAGTATTCTATATACTATACATAGTCTAAAGAATAGTAAAAAATATAGTTAAGTATTTAAATGGTGGATAAGTATACTTCAGGATGATGTCTGTCCTAAAGACCAACCTTCAGAGTCTAAGGTAAGCTTTATTTTTCAGAATAGCAACTATTTTACTATAAGATTTATCTATAGTGTTATAAGAAAAAAATATAGGTTTTATTTGGTGTTTAAAAAATATATAGCTATATTATATTATAACCAATAACTTAAGTAGATATGAATTTAGAAGAAAGAGTAGAAAAATTAGAGAAGACTATAGATATACTGAAATATACTATTAAGGATATACTTATTCAGTTAAAAGATGGTAATACTAATAGTACTAATACAGATAATAATTTAATTCCTAAGGATAGAGTTTTAATCCAAAGCCTATTAGAAAGAGCTAAAGATGAGTTTCACATTAAGTTTCTAAGTAACATCAGTAATACTAAGTATGATACTTTAACCCCTAAACAGCATAAGGTTTTAATTAACATTCAAAATAATTTATAATTATGGAATCTAAAGTTTGTACAAAGTGTAATAAAAATTTAGCTATCTCAGAATATTATACAATAACTAGTAAATATGGTAGTACCTATACCTACAATTACTGTAAAAAATGCCATTATACCCATTCTACTAAAGCAATAGCTAAAAAGTGGAGAAAAGATAACAAAGAAAGATGGCATGTAGATGTCAAAAAAGCAACAAAAGCGTACCATGGTAGACAAAGTAAAGGAGTGTACCTACTTGTAACTACTAAAGGTTTGTATATAGGCGCTACTGATAAGTTTGAATCTAGAATACAACAGCATAGAACCAGTAACTTTGGCGGTAATATGAAATTCAAAGGTGCTAAGGTACTCTACGCCACTCTAGTGCAAGAGGTAAATGATAGGAAAGAACGACTTGAGGCTGAGAAGAGGTGGATTAAAAAATTAAGACCTAGTTTAAACTTGGTATTTAACAGCGACTATAAAAAAGAAAGTAAAATAGGGGGAAAGTACATAAAAAAATAAAACTTTACTATTTTGTTATTTTTCCTATTTATTGTTAAGTAAGAAATATAAATAACTTTATACAATTTTAATTATGCAAAAAAGCGAATTAAAGGAACTAGTTAAAAAGTATTTCTCCCTAACTGAAATGACAGAGAAAAACATTCCTACACAATCTACCGATAAGCAAGTATTTGCAGAAGCCGAATTAGTCGACGGAACTCACGTAACCAATATGAAGGATACAGAGTTTGAAGTCGGAGATGAGCTTCATGTAATTCTAGAAGACGGTACTCATGTTGTTGCACCCTCGGGCGAACATACAACTAAGAGTGGGATAACTGTAACAGTATCAGAATCTGGAGAAATTACCGGCATAGCTAGACCTGACGAAGAAGGAGAAGGATCTTTAGCTGAAGATTCAATTGAAGAAGCACTAGCTGTAGAGCAAGTAGCTGAAACATTATCAGCAGAAGAAACTGTTTCTGAGTCAAAAACAGAACTTGCAGACCACGGAGAAGATGAAGCAATGGAAGTTGCCGAGATCATCGAAGCTGTCATGGAAGTAGTTGCCCCACAAATTGAGGCATTAAAAGCTAAACTAGCAGACCATGAAGAAAAAATGGAAGCATTCGGTAAAGCGACTTCAACTTCATCTGTAAAGGAGAAGAATTTTAATAAAGAAAAATTCCAAAAAGATTTTAAAACTTTAGGATCTGGCAACACTATCCAAGCTATGAAAGCTCGACAATATGATGCCGTAATTAACAAAAACAAAAAAAATAAATAATAATGGCAGGATTTGACCTAACAGGCTTAACCGATTTCTCGAATGAGGTAGCCGGAAAAATTGTACCTAAGATTGTATTCGAAGGATATACAACTTCAGTACTCCCTATACAACAAGGGATTAAGCACATTGAACCTTTAAACATATTCGATGTTGATCTAGTAATACAAAGTGGAAGCTGTGTATCTACACCAGGTGGTAGCTTTAATGCAACCCAACGTAATATACAAGTAACCCCAAGAACATCTTTTGATGGTCTTTGCTTAGATGATTTAAATACGAAATACTTAGGTATCTCAGCATTAGACAGAGGGTCTTATAATACTTCTTTTGCATTAGCAGAGACGTATACAGACCTTATCGTTAACCAGATGAAGAAAGCTGACGATCAATTTTTGTGGGATAATACTAACCTAGGACTTCTTACGAGTGGTTCAACTACAGGCGTAGTAACACCGGCAGCAGCAAACATTCCTTTTATAGCAGCAGATGCTTTATTGGTAATCGATACTCTAATCGATAACTTAGATGCTGATGTTGCAGACCGCGAAGACTTAACAGTGTGGATGTCAGTAACTAACTTTAGACGTTATACAACAGCTCTAAGACAAGCAAACAATTATTTCTTCGATCCAGGAGCAGTAGAAAACAGAGGTGGTATTTTCCACATGCAATACCCATTCCAAAACGTAAAAGTAATTGGAACAACAGGATTGCAAGGAAGCGATAGAGTAGTTCTAATGCCAGATGCATATGCAGTAGTTGGAGTAGATGACTTAAGTGATGAAACGAACTTTAGTTTATTCTTCGATATGAATGCTGATCAACTTAAGCACAGACTTAAATCTAAGTTAGGTGTACAAGTAGCTTTCCCAGAATATATTGTTTCTAACAATAGAAACTAGATTAGAAAAATGTACGGGGTCTTCGGACCCCTATATTTTAACCCTTAAAACTTTAACATAATGGCATGTAATATAACAAGTGGGTTTACACTCGGCTGTAGAGACAATGTCGGAGGAATAAAAAATATTTATATTCTCTCAGGCTCTGTTACTACTATTACTGCTGCTGCAGGTGCAATATCAGATCTTGACGGAACTGGAATTTTTTATAAATTCGAATTGCAACGTGGAGTAGGAGATTTCATCGAAACACCCACACCAAGTTTAGAAAATCAAACAATTTTCTATGCACAAACAGTAAATGCCTCATTCGCAAAGTTGCAAGCTTCTATTCGAAATCAAGTTAAAACACTTGGCCAAAATCCAGCACTAAAAATTGTCGTTGAGACAGAGAATGGTTCGGATGATAATGTAGGCCAGTTTTTCTACATAGGAAGATATAGAGGTGCAACCTTAACAGGAGGAACCGGCGCTACAGGTACAGCGTTCGGAGATGCAAACGCTTATAGCTTAACATTTGAAGCAAGTGAACCTTACCCAGCAGAAGAGATTACCACAACTGGTCTCTTAACAGATGCGCTGACGGGGATCACAGTATCCTAATTTAATTAAAAGAACAAGGGAATAGGTTTTAGGCTTGTTCCCTTTTTTCTTATTTTATAGACAATGATAAACATATATCCAAGTTCTTCAACAAGTACATTTGTAGTATGGCCTGATTCAGGTACCGAAATAGTCGGTACAGAGACAGGTTCTTATAGTTTATCCACAACTCATACTTACGATTTATCTCAGAGTACATTTCCAGTTAGTAGAAGTAATACTCCAAACAATTTATCTGAAATGTTAGTGTTCCAATACTCTAGCGGATCAGGAGCTCCCGATAAGTCTGGGCAGTATACATTCGATCTCAACGAAGGAGAAAAAATATCATACACATGGGGTGATGCTGATGTAGAGTTTACTAACGCTAATTTCAGATATTCAGAAAGTTTTCTATCTGGAAGTAAGGTTATAGATTCTGGGAGACTATTTATTCATGGGACAAACGATCCCGAGTTTACTAATTATATAACTGATAACGAAAACGGGGAGTATATCACTTATTATACATAATTAAAATGGCAGAAAAAAACAAAAAATTTACTTTTCATACCGTTCCAGCTTCAAAAAAAGCAAATTGGGATTGGAATGAAAAAGAAAGTGCAGAGTTTGTAAAAAATGGAGATCAAAATGATTTTCCTCAACAACTCATAGACATGTATAACCGTTCTTCTGTACATGCCTCTTGTATTAACGCAATAGTAGAGGGTGTAATTGGAGAAGGTTTAACTGCTAATGAAGATGTTTATTTAGAAAGAGCTAATTCGAAAGGAGAAAGCTGGCAAGATGTTTTTAATAAAGCAGCTTTAGATTACAAGTTACAAGGTACTTATGCAATAGAGATTCTTTATTCGAGAGATAGAACTAGGATTGAAGTACACAATATAGATTATTCTCTAGTCAGAGCAAAAGAAAAAGACGAAAGAGGTCATATACCAGGATACTATGTATCAACTAAATTTGGTCATATGAACTATAAAAAATTAAATCCGGATGATTATTCTTATCTTCCTGTATTTGATCCAGAAAAAGAAGATGAGTATGCTCAAATATTTGTACATAGAAACTATCGCCCAGGTCAACTTTATTACTCTCTACCCGATTATGTAGGAGCGTTAAGAATTATAGACTTAGATCAATCTATCGATAACTTCCACGTTACAAATATTAATTCAGGATTAGCTCCATCTTTAGCCATTACAACATTTACCAATGGTTCTTCAGATCAGCTAACAGAGATACAGAATCAATTAAATGGAAATTACGGAGGAACAGATAATGCCGGAGCCCTAATCTATATGGATGTGGATGACCCAGTCAATGCTCCTGTAATTACACCTATACCTCAAAATGGGGCAGATAATTATTACACTACTATTAACGATTTAGTAATGCAAAAAATTCTTACAGCTCACAGAATTACGAGCCCAATGATTTTAGGAATTAAGACGGAAGGACAATTGGGAGGAAGAACAGAAATGCTAGATGCTTATCTGTTATTACAAAATACGGTAATTAAGCCATATCAACAATCTCTACTTAAATCCTTCGAAATGCTTTTAGAGTATAATTATACAGATGTAGTTTTAGGAATAGAACAAAAGAAATTATTCGACGATGGAACTGAGAAAGTAGAAGTCGTAACGGATCAAGAAACTACTACTGAAGAAGAGGCCGGAATCGAACAATCACCAAATTTAGCATAGATGACAACAACTTTTTTAATTTCCGAAGCCAAAGTCCGAGGCTTTACAAACTTAAACAATTCGGTAGATACAGAATTAATTAAGAATTGTATAAGGACAGCCCAGGATTATAGATTACAATCTATTATCGGAACAGTGCTTTATGAAAAACTTTTAACGGATGTAGATAACAACACACTTACCGGAGCTTATAAAACTCTAGTAGACGATTATCTTCAGGATTTTTTATTATATGCAGCTTATTATGAGACGTTAGAAGAGATATTTTTACGTCCAAGAAATAATGGGTTGATCAAACCTAACGGCGGTGAAAATTCAGATCCAATAGATAAGAATCTTTATGATATGAAAAGACAGTCTGTAGATAATAAGATGACCTATTATGCCGAGAGACTGACTAACTATATAATCGAAAACCAAACCGAATTACCTGAACTAAACGAAAGTCAATTTTTATATCAACAGTATCCTGATTACGGGAACAAATATAAAAGTCCATTCGTGTTAGGGGGAAATTACCTGGCAGCTGAGGCAAACCAAAATGGAATACCGGTATATGACAGTACCAGAAGTCAATACCCTCAGAACTACTGGGCTTACGGAAAATCTAAAAAACTACCAATATAAATTAATTATGGGCTTCAATTTAACCAACCAATATATAAGTGCAAGTTTTCAACAGCTTGCTCAAGTTAGTTCTTCACTTAACGGTTTCTATCTGCTAGGTGGTACAGGAAGTGTTATCCCTAATCTGCAAATACAAGCTGAAAGTTCACTCTCTGCATCCTACGCAACAACAGCATCATTTCTATTAGGTTCGATAGCAAGTGCTTCTTATGCAACTACAGCATCTTATGCAGTAAGTGCCTCTCATGCCGAGAGTGCCACTTCAGCAGGGAGTGTTAGTAGTGTAGCTTATACGGATATAACCGGTAAACCGACATTAGTAAGTGGTAGTTCTCAAATAATATTACAGAATACTACAGGTAATTTATCAGGTAGTAGAATCTCAGGAGCAGTTGCTAGTGCCACATCTGCATCTCATGCTTTACAAGCCGATAATGCAACAACGGCTACGACTGTTATTTCAGCTTCACATGCTATCCAATCAGATAGTTCATTAACAGCAATTAGCTCTAGTCATGCTGTACAAGCTGATAACTCTCTTAATGCAGATGACCTAGTTATTACAGTTAAAAATGTTTCAGGTGGAACTTTAGCTAAAGG
>TARA_R110000803_G_scaffold1756_2_pt1 | contig 20819 bp, 20 predicted proteins | sample TARA_R110000803 | Tara Oceans TARA_R110000803 (sample SAMEA4397772) | marine metagenome | biome: Polar Biome; feature: [SRF] surface water layer (ENVO:00010504); material: water (ENVO:00002006), including particulate matter (ENVO:01000060) such as... | depth 5 m | reverse complement strand
CTTAAGCGGACCTATATAAAACTCAGTGTTTTCATCATTCTTTCCGAACCCGGTATCATTCCAACCTTGAACGTAATTCGATAGCGTTATGGGATTTTCTGGTATAGACCACTTACTATAATCTACGCTTAATGAGCTGCTATTAAATATAGCTAACTTATCGTTATCGTTTATACTGTACCATTTTTGTGGAAAAAGTGGAGCTTTAGGATTTGGATCCTCATATATAGTTACACTATCTCCTTGAGTATTGACTAGCTGTGTTACGGTCTCGTGTCTTGGGATATACCCACTCATACCGGTAAGGGGGTTGTCAAGCATGTGATTTGGAACAACATAAATAGGTGGCTCCTTGGTGATTGGGCTATTTCCTTGGAGGAAATTTGAACGATCAAGATACGTTATAGGTGTTTCTTGATCATTCGCATTAAGTGTAAATCTATCAACTCCTTTTACATCTACCAAGACTTTAACCTTAGATTCAGGTGTAAAGTAGGTTGGGGATGTTATACCATTTGTTGGGATAAATGAACTTAATACCGTACCCTTGATGTCTTTGTTACTTTTTATGGTTGGACTACTTATCAAGGTTGCGCTGGTGTCAAAGGGTAGTAAACCTTTACTATAACCTAAGACTGCTTGATCTTGCTCTGGTATATCGGGGTTAGAAGAAAACACGGTTATACTGATAGATCCTAGTGTGTTCATCTCGAATGAGATATCTAAAACACGATTACCCTGATCTCGCGTATCAAGTGTTAAACTCTGATCAATAGGTGAGCTTATGGTTGGTGCGACTCTATTATTTTTTGATATTAGCACTGTAGCTTCTCTAGTTGCAGATGCCTTTTTACCCACTTCTAATGGTATTAAGGCTAGGTTGAAACCACTAGCAAAAGCTTTAGATTTGGAAGCTTTAGGTACTCTTTGATTTATGGGTTCACCTACTCTAAAATCTTTTAAGATACTACCTATCCACTCTGTCTCAGCCTCTAATGAGTTGTTAGATTCTACGCTTAAGCTTTTGTATGCCCTCTCCCAACCCACAGCTTCAAATATACCACTACCAATCCCGTCTTGAAGTTTATTATTGAAATCGTTTAGTATGTAACCTAAACTACCTTTAGGTTCAATCGCCAATACTATTCTTAACTTATTTGTACGAGGATTTAGTTTGTCTAGAATTATCTTATTTAACTCAGCATACTGACCGTAGGTGAATCTATCTACCGCATCAGGTACCAAATCGTCTGCTACAAATAGGTGTGCATCTCTGCGATCACCCTTACTTGGTTGATCTGGCCTCGCCAAGTTTTTGTCTCCTTGATAATATACTTTCTTGTTGTACTGTGGTAGTCGTTTATTCCATGGATCTACAGACTTAATAGGCTTTGTTTGTGGTGCCTTATTAAGTACAGTACTCTGTAACCTCTCATCTAAATCATATTCTTCAATTTCTACAGAAGCTATCTCTTTAACAAATCCTGGACCTGCTTTTAGGAAGTTTTCCAGACTCAATCTTGGTGCTCCTAAAAAGTATGTACTAGCCTTTGAGCGAGCTTCTGGGCTGATATAGGGGTAGGCTGGAGTGTAGTTATATATTGCCATTCCTAAGTAAAAAGATATGACTGCACGTACTCCTTCTACTCCGTACACTCCTCCTTGTATATATGGTTGTGTGTTAGTCAAATCAACGTCTTGGTAAGCGTAAAATAACTTCTTACCTCCGTTGAGTGTATAACTATAATCACCCCTTGTTAAGTAGGAGTTTAAATTAGTTATTGGGTTTTTTTTTAAACTTCCTCCATCAATTTGATAAGGTCTAGGGTATAACATATCGCTAGTCCACTCAAACTCCGGGTTAAATGGATCTACTTCAATTTTCTTGTGCTTAGTTGGAATGGTGTTTTGTGATAACTGCTTTGCTACAATATCACCAGATACGCTTTGCCAGCCTTGCGTCGATATTGTTCCGTCTTCAGCAGTTCCGTTTGGATTTGTGACTAGGTTTGTATAAAACGAACTATCTGCTTCCGAGTTAAGCACCTCTAGTGTTATGGAACCTCCATCAGAAAAACCTATATCATTAGATACTGTACAATTATATGTACCAGCATATCTAGGTATAATGTTGTTAAAACTTAGCGTGTTGCCGTTAAGTACTCGTGAGGATTTTAAGCTGGGTTCTTCATCGTCAGCTACAATACTTTCACCATCCTTTGTCCATTTATAGACTAGATCCGCTTGAGCTTCTTTAATAACCAACTCCCCATTCTCTACGTTGTATTCATCAGGCTGTTCGGCATCTACTCTTAAGGTTACAGTTGCATTGATATGTACTTTGACTGTGCCATCAGGAAAGAGGTACATAAAATCCTCTTTTGTCTTATTAACAGTGCTCGAAGGTCTAACTTGTGGAGTCGATCCTTCTGATATCGATCGTACTATTACTGGCGGTTTATTTATTATAGTAGGCAGTAAATCGTAAACAGTATCATTCTCGTTTAGTGTTGTGTTTGGTTGAGTAGGTACAAGCTCTGGTGTTATTTTTGTTTTTTCATCTTTCATGAACCTTATTGATTACGCTCTATTTTAAATATCCAATCTTTATCGTATATGTCAAAGCTCACTCCGTCTGTTGATGGTACTTTTAACATTATTCTATAATACCTCTCTGGCTGAAAGCTATCTAGGTGTAATTTAAAATAGCTACCACCATCATTTGTGCTGAGTTTAGTGTATTCGCTAAAGTTTAAAACTACATCGTCAGATTGTGCGTAATATATTGCGTACTGAGTATTGGTAGGTAGTTTGTAGTTGTCTAGGAATACTGATGATGTTTGAAATGCTGAAGGTGGGTATCTGTATCTGCTCGAAAACTTTAAAGTTGGTCTAGCACCCTCCTTATACGATGAGCGTAGATTACTTGCTACAATATTAAATTCCTCATCTACGTCTATCAATAATGCTGAACCAGTATCCACACTGTCATCGTATCTGGCCTCAATCACCGGTGAATATATTGTATTACTCTCTTTGCTATAAAAGCGTAGTGATCCTAAGGCTTGCAATGATTGTTCACTTGCTTCATCTCTCTTTACGATTAATCCTTTAAAATTTAAAGATCCACTCTGCACCTTACCTACTATGCTTGTGATATCCATATCAATATCAGTCGTTGTATAGTTAAATGATTGGGATGCCATACTTGATGTGTACCAGTTTCCTCCTCCAGGATTCACTTGCCATGAAGCTGTTACATTGACTCCTAATGATGAAGTTGGCCACGCAGATGTGATGTCTGTCTTTCCATCCCTATAATACCAACTAACCCCTTCTGTTGTTACTGGCTTGTTTTCTGCTTTTCCAGTTCCCATATTCCAACTTCCGGAGATTGGAAAAGCTTCTAGTGAGTAATCTAATGGTATCTCACTAGCTTCTGTAGTGTATAGCTTTAATCCAAAGTTAAATAAGTTTGGATCATAGCCAAGCGATACAATGCTTTGTGATATTGTATTATAATCAAAATCTAATAATATACGCGAATTTGTACTAGAAGACACTGCAGCTCCAGTTGAGGCTTGCTCAGGTGTTTTTGTTATCTCTAACATTTGATCTATTCCTGCATTAGCTGTAGGAGCTGATTCGTATATTGTAGAGTCTTTTGTTGGGTAGTATCTTAATATCATATTAGTATGTTGCTATTCGTCCTTTAATGTCATTGTTTGGAAACTTAACTTCAAAAATGCTTGGATCTAGGCTTGGGTATATAATACCACTCCTAGTAGCTTGGTCTATTCCATAAAATATATTACTATAACCAAGTGATTCGTCATTAAGATTATTTATCCTAACATTTGGAACAGATTGTACTCCTTCTTGTGATTGTAATAAATTATAAAGTTCGGTATATATAATAGGTTGGTTAATTTGCCAGCGATCTATGTTGAAGTAGTCTCTTATAGCGTTTACACATGTAAGTAATACTTGGTTTGCATTTCTATCTCTTAATGGGATTATATCAAAGTTTACTTGTATGTTAATAATAAAAGCATCCCTTAGGTTGATACTATCTGTCAGCATTCTATAATGGGATATATATGTTTTTAAGTTCTCTTTAATGGCAGTGTTAGCGATAGTTAGGTTTTTATTATTATCATAACCTAATACATACATATTCATAGCTAGCGGATTAGATACAGTGTCACTCACTCCGCTAGTTAATAGGTTGTTTTGTTCGTCTGGTGTTATAAAAGTCTTTGTTATACTTCCAAACTTTGGCGGCATAGCGAGTGATCTAACTAGATAATCTTCACGAGTAACTGCTCTATTTTGAGCTGATAGTGTTTTTATTGCGTTTTGTCTTATTTCTTCTAGCGTTTGTTGTGTTCTTCCTCCTACTGCTGGAAGAGGATTATTTATAGCTAGTGAGTTTAACACTGTTGCATTTAGTGTCGGAGTTGTGCTTGGAAAATTGTCGATAGTTGTATCTACCGCCGTGAGGTTTGTAATACTGTTACTAGGTACGTTTGACACAACACCTCCTCCAGCTAAATACGTTACTGTTAAAGTTGTGTTGGATGGAGCTGTTCCGTAGCTCTTTGTTATACCTGGGGCATTTGGATCTATTGATTGGTCTATATCAATTTTTCCAGTTGGTAAGTTTAATCCTATATTTTCAGGGGTTGGTAGTAGATCTTCATCTTCTGAGTTACTTATTCCAGCACCAAATTGCACCTCAATACCGTCATCAATTACCCTAGTCACAAATCTTCTAGGAACCTTTTTTAATTTTAATAAGTAAGGTATATCGTCGCTATATACTGCTGCGTCTGGGTCGTTGTATGCGGTGTTTGTTACCGCCTCAAAGATTGTATCCTGCGCTAAGTAAGGCACCTCTGTCCAAGTATTATTATCTGAGTCTACAATAGAATCAATACCAACATATGTTGGATTGTTTACATCATCAAATGGAATTTTAAATTTAAAAAACTTTGTTGGGTTGGTAACTTCTATAGTTTGTGTTTGTGTAGTTGCAGAAACAGCTAAGGCTTGTTTTTTTGCAAGATAGTAGTCGGGGTTTCCGTTTGAGTCTATGCTATACACTGTATAGGTGACTGGATCGTCTATTGTGTTTATTGAAAAATCAATAGGCTCATTAATGAAAAAATCTATTACAGCGTCTTGATTATTACCTGTACCATTCTCCAAATCATTGAGTTGAGCTTGTGCTTGCATCCCCGGTTCTACACGTAATGCGTATCTAGTATCCGGTTCTGAGTTAATGCCAGTTCCTTTGGAAGGTATAAGCTGAAACACGTCTAGTGACACTGTTGATGGTATACTTACCATAGGTTTATAACCCATTGCTGCAGCTATTGCTAAAATGTTCTTTCTCTCGGTTGCTTGTACTAGGTTTGATTCTTTAAATTGAGAATCTATATAGTAGTTTAGTGTGTCTCCAACGTATGCGACCATTTCCAAAAACATCATTCCAGGAGATGCTTCGTTAAAATCGTTAAAGGTGTTTGGATAGTATGTTTTGATAAAATCCATCAAGCCTTGCTTAATGTTATCAAAATCTCTTCCTAAATATTTTATGTCCTTAGACGGGTTATTATTTGCCATTGTTTATGATAATTCAGAATCTACTAGTAAGTTTATTTGTCTTGTTTGTGTTTCATTCCCTTTTAAACTTATAGACATACTAATGCTAATCCTATTAGGTTCAGAGATCGGCATATCTACCAATAGCTCGTTTATTTTTATGTAGGGTAAGTAGAGCTCAAAATTATCTACTATCACTTCGTTGATTGTCGTGGTTAGGTCTTCTCCTATATTCTCGAATAACGTGTTACGTAGGTTGCAACCAAAAGTAGGTCTCATAGGTCTTTCACCATGATTGGTCAATAGTAACACCTTAGCATTAGCTACTGCTTGATCAAGAGTAGTGTAGTTTAACACAAAGCCTGATCCATTATAGTCGCCTAGCGGTATATCTAAACCTATTGCTACATTTTTTTCAAAATCTAATGTTGGTATTTTAATCTCTATTGCCATTCCTATTTATTACCTATTTGGTGTTTTGTCATACGAGCTTTGTAATACTTGCGAATAATCTTTTATAAACGCATCTGTACTACTCGGTGCTACTTGCTGCGATGGGTTACTTTGTTGTGTCATATGCCCAAACCCTTGAGCTTGATCAGCTGTCATCATTCCGCCCATATCTTGCCATCCTTCCTCTTCAAGAATACCTTGTGATGCTCCAGATTGCATTGACATAGCAGTTTCTTTCAATATATCCTTTATAGGACTATTTTCAATTGCAGTATTGCTGATTATATCGTTGATGCTTGAGTGAGTCGGAGAGCTTTGTTGTAGCTTTTTTGTGGTTGGTTTGTGTTTTGATTCTGTAACGGATGGTTTGAGAGCTGTTGTTAACTCTTCTCGTATTACAGATCGTACTTCTCTCTTGATTACTTCTTTCAAGATTTTAATAAAGTCTGTTGATTTCATTTGTTGTGGTGTTTATATAAGTTGTTTTATATAAATAGGCCGGAATTTATTTATAACCCACAAATGTGAATGGAGTTATTCCAGTGGCTGGATTGGGTGTTACTAGGCCTTGTAATTGGCTTAATTGTGTTTCGAGGTTTTTTGCTAACTCCCTCACACTACCCTCTACACCATCCAACTTACCATCTACTCTTAGTTTTACAAAGACTCCTATTGGTGCAGTAGTGAAGGTTGTTCCTACACTATTAACCCACGAAGCTCCTGCCCAGAATAAATTTGTAGCAATATTGTAAGTTGCTGATTGTGGTATCAAATCGTTTTTAATAAACTTATCCTTTAATTGTTCGCCTTTTTTCTTGAACCAATCCTCTACCTTCTCTCTTTCTTTTACAAAATCCTCATTCACCTCTTTTAACAATTCTCTCTTCTTTTTCACAAGCCACTGCGTCAACTCTTTTGATTCTTTGTCTATTAAATCAATTAACTCAACAATAAAAGAACCCTGTCCCTTTGCTGCCTTATCTAGTTTAATTATTTTTGCATCAAAAGCACTTAGTTTCCTCCTCTTAGCTGTTTGTTTTTCTATTGGTTGTTGGTCTCTGTTTATTTCCGAATCTAGTTTGTTAGCGTTTGATGTAATAGCGGCTAGCTGGCTTAAGTGCTTTCTGGTTTTTTGTAAATACTCACGCTCAATACCAATTAACACAGCTATAACATTAGCAGAGCTTATAAATTTCTTTAGAGTTTGGCCTTTCAGTGTGGTTTGAATCTCTTTTACAGTCTGGTTTAGTTGCTTTGGATCGTTTGAGGGTGATTCTATGAATGTACTGAATATGTTTGCTATCTTACTGTAATTTGTCTTGTTTAAGCCTATCTCTGCGGTTTGTATTTTGTTGAAATCAGCTTTAAGTTTTTCCATAAACAAGCTACCTTTTGGTTTCTCAAGCTCCTTCTTTAATACAACACCCACACCTAATAACACATCTACCAATATAAATCTATTAATATTCCTATCAAAATCTTTTTTCCAATCAATCCAACGTTTATAATTTGGACTATTAGGTTCTACATTAATTGTTTTGAATTCAAAGAAGTTTTTTGAGAAATCCCTAAGAGGTTTTTCATTGCTTGCAGCTGATAGATCAGGTCTACTTCTGCCCTCTTCGTCTTTAGCTGTGGCGTTTGCTGTAAGCTTTGCTCCGCTCTTAGCTAGTACCGCTAATACTGCAGCTTTCTTTGTGAGAGTTTCTATTCTCTTCTTATACAACTCTATTAGTCGTGCTTTCTCCTCTGCAGCTTCTTTTTTTGTTTCAATACTCTCTTGCACTATCGACTTAGGTAATGAATTTAAGATAGCAATCTCTATTTTGGTTGCCTGTTTATCAATCCACTCTTGTTTCTTTTTGATTTGAGATTTTATCCAGTTTTGTATTTTAGCTATAAATCTCTCAATCTTTGCCTTTAATCGCTTTATAAACTTAAAAACGTCTAGCACGCTTTTTTTTAGTTTTTTGTTAGACTTTTTGGTGGATTTTACTCGCGTTTTTATTGGCTCTTTTCCCTTATCTGCTCGTCTCTTGTTTCGGTAGCTTTGTGCACTGGTTTGTATAGCGTTAAATTTAGTTATTAACTTATCAGCATCTTCCTCCACCGACTTTAGGCGAATAAATAACGTAGTATAACTACTATCAGTTTTTTCTATTATATTTCTTATGTTTATAAAATCTGTAACGCTTTTTTGTGTAGTAGGTTCGAGTATTGCTATAACTTCTTTACCTACCTTTTGTGTGTTTAGGTATTCACGAAAATCTTTATCTTGTTTTAGTTTATCATATTCAACTTTTGCATTTGTAATTTTCTCTTTGTTTATTGGTTGGATCTCTAAACTTTCTATCTGAGTCTTTATATCTAACACCTGAGCTTCAGTTTTTTTGTAAATCTCATCTACTGAAACTACTAAATTTACACTGTTCTGGATTATTGAAGTTGCGTCCTTTACAAGCTGTACTTCATCTTTAATTTTCTCGTACTGCTCATCTTTAAACCTCTTGACGTCTTCTATTTTTTGCTTAAACCCCTTTACCTTTTCTGATTCTTTTTTTGAAAACTTCTCTATTTGTTCTTGTATAGCAGAAGAAATTAACTTCTTTTTTTCATCTATTTTTTTTTCAAATTTAAGTATTATGTTTTTCTTTTCTAACTCATACTGTTTTTGTAGCTTTATGATTTGAGGTTCAACTATTTGTTTAATTATTTTTATAAACTCTACCGCCATTTCTGCTTTTTCAATAATAGCTTTTTTGTTTGATTTCAAGTCACTCTTGTCTTTCTTAAATTTCATCAAGACTTTACCAAACCTCTCTGGTGTTGCTACTTGCGAAAACACACCCGTCATACTTCTTATTAGTCCAAAAAATCTCGTCTTAATTATATCATTAACGTCTGTTCCTTTTTGCTTTTGATTTTCTAGGTAGTCATTGAAACGCTTTACAGTTGCTAATATTTGATCTATATTAGTGAAGTCACCATCTTTGATAAAAGTGAATAGTTTATATTCTTCAGTATAGTTGCGTTTAAAAGTTTCTAATAATTTTATCCGTTCACCCTCATTCACCTCAACTCCGTTACTTATTATTTTATCTAAATCCTCTTTATATGATTCGTACATAACAACTACCCCTTGTACTAGCTCATCAAGCTTTTGAGGTAGTTGTTTTACATCTTCTTTGAGTTTTAAAATTAATGGTACTAAGTTTTCAACAACTTCTTTAGCTTTTTTATAATCTTGAATCAACCTCTCTAACGATCCTTTATAATAATCTAACGTTTCTTTGCTAATTTTAGCGTCTTTGGCTTTATAGTAACCAACAACAACCTTCTCCATTCGAATGTGACTTGGGCTACTAAAGTTAACAGCGTAAGCGTCTCCCGGACCTGCGGATACCGGTGCTGGTGCTCCTTGGGCTGTTGGTGATGGTAATGTTAATGGTATACCTTGTGGTACCCCTTTAGCAATAGTGTTTTGATAGTACTTAGTTATTGCTTTTGCGTAATCATCGACACTCTTGAAGTTTCCAGTTTGTAGATTCATCAGTAGTGGTTGTATGAAATCTAACTCAAAATTTACTGGCATGTTTTATTTTTATTTGAAATTCATAATAATATTAGCTATGATTTGTGTGTACTCACTTCCAACACTAAACATATGCTTTAGCTACATATTCTGCTGCTCCTAATGCCATCCCTATCCTTTTTCTCTTAGTAGCGAGATATTTTGCAGCTCCTTCAGGTCCTTTGTTTCTATTGAGGTAAGAACCAGGTACCTCAAACTTCTCTAACACGGTTATTGTAGCTTCTTCTACTGAATTAGTTGATTTTAGTGGCGTTGTAACAACCTTTCCGTAATAACTACCTTCCAGCTCCTTTTTCAACCACTTTAACTGATTATCTAAAGATTTCATTTTTGGAATATTATTCCCAGAATACTTCTCATACGCTCTTCTTCTTGTGTTAGTCCACTGGGCAATACCAACACCACCTATTCCATCTATAGTCCAGTTGGTTTTCTCATAAGCCCAAGGTAGTGCTCCAGACTCCCCTATTATATTTCCTATCATCCCCGTAGCTCCTGCTTGAGTCATACCTATACTTCTTAGCATTGTCGCGATTTTTGTTACAAAACCTTGTGCTTGTTTGTCCCTTAACGGAGTAGGATTAACGACACCTAGATCGGAGGTGTCAATACCACCTGCATTAAATCCATTCGCAAATATATCGTACCAGAGACCGTTACTTTGTGGTACTATGTCAAAAGGACTAGTAGGTTGTTTTTGTTTTAGTGCTGGCAAATACTCAAAGTGCCACTCCTCACTTCTTACTCCTCTTACAAATCCGTATCTCCATGAGTTTTGGGCGAGCCATTGATACACTGGGCTATTTTTAGCTGCATTACCTGATCCAGTGTTAAGGTCAACAGCAAGTCCAGTTCCATGATTACTTTTGCCTGGAGCAGCTGTTTGTGGGTCAAAGTAGGTTGATGAGTTTGTGTAATATATAACATAGTCCCTTCCAGACCTCTCACCCCAATCTCCATTTGCTGATTTATTTGGAATTGTGATACCTTTTTTGAGGTTATAATTTCTACAATCGATTTGAGAAGAAAATGTTCCCGTTTTTCCTGATTGTGACGTCCATTTACCACCCGTAGTAGCTGGTCTAAATCCTGAAGTAAGTTTTATAGTAATACCGGCAGCCTTTGCTGCTATGAACATTTTTCTATAATCATCAAATATTTTTTTAGACACAGTCTGTCCATCTACCCTAACCAATTCAGGAGCATTACCACTGTTATCCACAGTTCCAGCTGGATAATCGAGTACAGGGTCGTATGCTATTCCAAGTGCGTCCTCAGCTGCTGCTAATGTGCTAACATCTAATGTAATATCTGTGATTGGAATTGGTGTAGATTGAAATTGATTAATTAACTTTGCAAGTTTTGCTTTAGTGTTTCCTTCCGCTTTTATTTTACCAAGTTCTGAAAAGTATAATCCGTAGTCTTCATACATTACAAAACCGTATAAAGGTGAGTTGTTGGTTAACCACTTTTTTACACCAACATCTGTAATTTTATCAACCACTAACAATCTTCCATATCTTCTTGGATCGAAAGCACCTGAGCTAGGTACTGGGTATACCGCTGCGTGTTTATCAGTTTTGAAAGGGATAGCTAGTGGTGGATTAAATAATCCCTTCTTCGTCGAAGCTAGATTGTTTATGAACTTTTGCAGTTTCTCATAAGATTCCTTAACTTTTCCTATATCTTCTATAGATTTAATTGGGTCTAGTAGTGGTTGTATCTCACTCCACTCTGCATCACCTATACCGTCTGGTTTAGTATTCTTATCTTTTAACATATTGCGTAGCTCATCCACCAAGTCATACTTAGACATATAACCCTGTTTTACACTTAGCGATTGACCTTTTGCTTTCTGCAGCTCTATGTTTAGAGTCGCGAGATATAGTTCAGCAATTAATAAGTAAATTGCATCTCCTTTTTGTGATAATTTTCCTTCTAAATTTGCCATACTGTTTATAATGAATCCTCGTAAGGTGGTTTTGATGGTGTTTCGTAGAAACCGGGTAAAGCTGCTAGAGGTGATGTTACCGGATTCGGATTGGTGACTGGACCGTTTCCGGGGCCATACGGTGTATATTCACCAGTAACTGTTCCAATTAACTTGGTTGGTGCTACAAAATCTGTTGCTGTTGCAGCCATAACCGCATTTAACCTATCCTCATCAATCTTCTCGTGACTTATTCCATCTACATAACCGTAGTTGCTTAGTATTTCAGGTATCCTGACTTTTATTAATTCCAATTGCTTTGTCGATGATGGTTGAAATACAGCATCCCCTACCGGTGTAGCAAATTTTGCAGTCTCTAAGGTTACAATAAAATCTTCTAATAAGTTTGCCAGCTTAATACCTAACACTAGTGGTTCATAGAGCTCATCCTGAGTGGGATGTCCTACTGTTTGTGGTTTTGTTCTCTTTGTAGCTTCTTTCTGATCTCCTCCTGCATTTGGTAATCCTATATAAACGCGTTCGTGTCCAAATAAAGTTACAGTTGTTTGTGAGTCTATATTAACTTCTTTAGGTGACGCTATCGCTACACCTTTCTGTCCAAATAACATAGCATAATCTTCCTTTGCATTTATGATTACACGATCACTGTTTAATAACAAACTACCTCCGGCTGCGGATGGGATGTATGTGTTTTTACCACTTGCATCAATTCCTAATTGAACATCTACAGATGGATCAGCTGCAGTAGCAGTCACACTGCTATCAAATGTTGTATCCGTTTCTTCAGAAAATTCTAAAGCTAGTACAGCTTGTTGATATGGAGCTAAGTCAAACTCAGCTGTACCTGATATTGTACCTCCTTGTTGCTGCTGTTGTTGATTTCCAGCTGGAGTTTGCGATCCAGGTTCTTGTAACGCTCCATTTTTTGCAACAATGTCTTTTATTGCTTGATAATTGTAATCTGCCATCTAATCTCCTATGTTTATGCTAAACTTAGTCGTATACGCAGCTCCCATGGTAGCTAATCTAGTCTTAAATTTAGGTGTATATTTGAACTCACTAGCAGCATTTATATTAACTTTCTCATTTATTACGACTAACATATTAACAGTTGATCTTTTATCACTAAAAAACCTACTCTTCCAACCTTCATAATACTTTTCGTTTTCGTTTTCTTTCTGCTTTTGTAACCATTCATAGTATGTCTGTATAAGCTGTACAGAAGCTGTTACAGCTTTCACGTTGTTTTGATCTATTTTATTAGGAAATTTGCTGAAATTGTCTGTCATTACTGCTTTTAAGGTCTTGCTTTTCCCCTTGACGTTTGTCATTCCACTCTGACCTTGTAACCAGCAATTTAACATTAAAAAGTAGCCTAAGTAGACGTTATGGTCTTTCATTATTTCTAATGGTTTTCCGTGTGTCGCACTAAAGCCGGCTTCTTTCACGAACCACAATTTGGCTGCTATCTCCTGATTAAACATTAAGCTTAAAATCTCCTTCTTATCTCCATTGCTGAGTGTTTGGCTTTTAATTTTATTACCAACTTCGGCTAATGTATTGTATATTTTTTCAAAGTCTTTCTGTCCCTCTGTATTTTGTCCGTTGGATGTGAATACCCTTTTTACAGTGCTCAAATCAAACTTATCACCACCTTTCCCAAATAAATTTGTTATAGTCACCCCTCTCATGGATGTTAGTAACTTTTCGTCTGGATGATCTACTAATGATGAATCCTTATCGCTAATAGCTGGCCATATAACTCCATTAAATATGTTTAATAAAGTGTAAGGATCCATCTTATCGTGATCCTCTTTGATATACGTATTTTCAAAAACTTCTTGTTCTATTTTATCTCTATCATCTAGAGCTGCTTTGAAGTATTTAGTACGAAACCAAGGTGTTGTAGAATATATATGCCACCTAAGGAGAGTTTCTCCTGAGGTTGAGAGTTCGGAATTAAATTCTTGTATTGCTTTTTTTATCGCTTCACTTAGTGCCATTGCTATCTACTTATTAGTTGCCTTATGAGGCTAATTGTCTGTTGGTGGGTTTTCAAAGTTTTCAGGAGTTATTTCAACAATAGCATTTAATGGATCATTTGGATCGTTAGTAGCAGGAGGTGGTGAAGGGAGCTCATCAACTCCACTAGCGTTGCTTGGTTCAAAGCTATCCTCCTTATTAACGTCCTTTGAAGCTTTCTGGTCTGTGCCATTTCTACTTTCTTCACCATCTTGTGCACCTCCTGCTCCTCCGTATTCACTATCTAGTGGATCAATTCCATAAGTATAAGCCCAAGAAGCAAGTGGATGTATTTTCTCACCTTTTTCAGGAATAGCTAAATCTAAACCTACTTGTTGTGTTGTTGTTAAGTATATTGATGTAGGATCAGCATTAATGTCTTCCACCTCGTAAGATTCTGTTCCTACCTTCTTTCTGTCTGCTGTAGTTCCACTAACCCTTAGTATTGTTATTGGATCACCCACAGTTCCAACTTTACCTTCAGCCCAGATTTGATCTTTAATTTGATCATCCATTGGAGTGCCAGTAAACCTAATACTTCCTCCAAAACGACCTTGTAATATAAAGTCTCCCTCATTAGGTAATAGTTGTTTGTGTACAATTGGTTTTCCAGAAGTATCCTTAAACGCTATTAAGTTTTTTGTTTTTTTATCAAACCTACTACCTAACTCGTTAAATGTACTACTCAAGCTAGTTCCTCCAAACAGACTAGATGCTATGTTTAATGGAGTTGCTCCAACAAATGGAGCTGGGTTTGAGGTTATGTTTGGGGACATGTTTACAATTGATCCATAAAACAAAAACGAAGTTTCGTCTGGACCATCTAGCTTACTAGCTCTAGCTCTATAAATAATAACCTGCTCTCCTGGAATAGGTAGTTTATAACTACTCCTATCGATAGGGGCAGCAAATAGCTGTTTCTTAGTCTCGTCAAACGAATGCTCTCCTCCTTTTGCAAAAACATCTCTAAAGTATATTGTTCCAATGTTTATGTTTTCAGTTGGATCAAAATCTCTGTCATCAATAGACGTTACCACCGATAATACGTGTCCTAAACCTATCTTTTCAATTGGCTGTACTACCTGATCAGGTGCGCTATAGCCCTTTGATCCTGCTAAATTATTTAATCCTTCAAAAAACCCCATTATGCTTTATCTAATAAATCCTGTGCTGCTTCCATAAGCTGTTGTTTCTCTGCTTCACTTAATATTCCGTCATCTCCTGGATTCGTCTTTGCAGTAGATACCAATAGTCTTTGCACAATAGCACTCAGTTTAACTAAATTATCATCGTTCTTAACGGATACATCTAAATACTCTTTTATCAATGGTACCATCATAGAAGCGTCTGTCATATTCCTGATCATAGGTTTAAGCTGTTCTATTAATCCAGTAATCTGCTTATCCTTCTTTTTTGAGTTGGTGTAAATATCTTTAAGTATGTCTGAGAATTTAGTTTCTCCAAATAGTAGTGAATCTTTGTCCATTGTGATTGCTTTATATATAAATAGGGGTATTACCTAAATTAAGTAATACCTCTTTCTCTTATCTCGCTATAGTACTCCATAAGCTCGTTTATTCTTACTCCAGCCAACCAAGCCTCCCTATTATCATAAAAGCCGAGCCTTTTAAGCTCAGCTTTATCAACATTTTTTGGATCAAATCGAAACGCGTTTAAGTTTGGACCTCCCCCAACACTCATCCACGCATCAACCTCCTCTGTTAGAAGTTTTAATAACCTCTCTTTTGATACATGAATCAACATCTACCTATATATCTTATCTTTATCTATAAAACCTTTATCTAAGAAGTGGCTAAACATTTTCTTGTATATTACTTTCATATCTTTTACTACTTTAGTAATTTGCTGAGTATTAGCATCTGTCATCTCTCTTATGTAAACATACAAAGCTTTCTTGTTAAAGATATCGATTCGGTCTCTTTTTCTGAATAATTCTAATAATGCTTCTGCTAATCTTTGCTCTCTTTCTTTTTTATAATACAAAGCAACTCTATCCTCCCAGTATAATAGATACATTTCCATAAACCTATTCAAGTCTATTTTATCCTCATCCTCTGGAGCTACTATATCTATAGATAGATCTGCATCAATTCTCCTATGCTCAATCAACTTCTTATAGTTCTTTTTATTTTTAAGTATACAAAAGTTTTTTGCAACTATACTAAAGTAACTAAAAGCCTTACTCCCTTTTGTGTGATCAAACTTATGTAGTTTTTCTACAAGAAAAGAAACGACTTCATGCTGTACTTGTTCTAAAGGCACACTATCAGTATAGTAAAACTTAAAGGTGTGGATAATGTTTTCCACTAACTTTTCCATTGCAGCTTTTATCTCTTTTTGGTAGATTATACTTTTAATTGCTGGATCTTCTTCTTTATTATACTTTATAATAGCAACATCGACCTCAGGTCCAAAGTACATCCTTTTAGTCCTCTTTGCTCTCTTCTTCTTTACCGGCTTCTTTGGTTGTGGTGTTGACATATTTTTCAATAAATTCATGTAAATCTGTTACTGTTTTGTTAATCTCTGTAAAAGCTACTCCTACCTCATCATCTGCTTCAAAGGCTCCTAATCTATCAGCTTGCTTCATAGTTTCATGAGTCCTTCTAACTCTTAGTGCAGCAACGCCTAGCACTCTAATGTAACTCTCACAATATACTAATAATTTAGCGTTTTTCCTAATTAATACGTAAACTAAATATCCTAATATTGCAACTAAGAAGCTGAGTATTATACTTATTATTGTCATCTTGTGTTGGTTTAAAATAAATTATCGAATGCACTCTTCAATGCTGTCTTATCTGAGTCTTTGAATGCTCCTGCTACCTTATCCTTAGCTTTAACTCTTCCACCTACTTGTTGCTGGTTAGGTGAACCCTCTGCAGCACGCTGTATGTCTAGCTCCACCTTCGATGCCATCATATCTCCTTGGTGTAGTACATAGGGTAAATTGGTACGTAGAGCGCTGTCTGGATTCCAACTGACATAATAAGGTTTATTGGCTTCTTCGTACATTCCATCATGCAACTTAATACCATACCACTCGTTATCGGAAACCTTTATGCCTCTATCAGCTAATAGCTTTAGACTTCTATCAGGTACAGTCATGAAACTATTGTCCGGATTGTTAATGTATATTTTTCCTTGATTCTTTCTATGCCAATCCGATGGATTACTAATATACTGAGTAGCTTGTTCAGTACCTATCTTTCCTAAATCGTGATTAATTGCTGCAAATACCAACTCCTCTGTTGTATAATTGATATTAGCTTTTGCATTCTTCCACAAGTCATGAACTTGTAGTGTTAATTCTACTACTCGATTAACATGATCTACATAACCACCAATAAAGCAGTTGTGATAGTTAATATTGCCGCTAGCCGGCATTAACATTATACGTTCTTCGTGATCTCTGTAAAACTTAATTAATTGATCCTTTCTTTCTCCTTCGATATGATTATCGATTAACGATATAAACTTTTCGAAGTTTTCTTGTAATTGTTCTGGGGTAAAATTCATAACTTTTTTTGTAATTTACGTAACTGTGTTTCTAGTTTGCGTCTATATGTAACGCGTTTTTCTTTCTTTATTTGCTTCTTTAAGTTGTTAAACTCTACTAACACTTGTTGCTTTTCTGCAGCTCTTTGTGCTTTTGATTTTTTTACTTTAGGGGTTGCTTTAGCTTTAATAGCAGTTGGCTTGAGTGTACCTTTTAACTTCACTTGCTCTTTACCTTTATGATAAACTGAACCGTTAGTGTGAACGAATTCCTTCATAAAAGCCCATCCTCGAGGAAAGCCAGTTGGCTGTTTAGCTTTAGGTAATTCTTGATCACCCGCCATTTCATGTACACACTGCCAACATACGTAAGAGGCAACACTGAGAGGTTTCTTAGCAGGACTTCCACATTCTCTACAATCCAACTCCCTAAGCTCACTCAACTTTGTAGCAGCTGTCTTATACGCAGCTTTAATCACTTTCTTAGTTGATTTCTTTTTTGTAATAACCTTCTTAGCCATAATAACGTTACTGTTTACCTTAACTATACACCTTTTTTCTGAAAAAAGCTAATTTAAGTGTAATCTTGGTAAATCTAGGTAATCAATGTATAATAACACGTAGATATCCTTAGAATCAATAACACAAGTAGTGCTGTAGTAAGGTGTATTTCCAGTCACTAATAGCGTTTTTTGCTTTACTTCCTCTACATCTTCTAAGCGGATACTACAGAATAACGAGAATCCTATTCCTTTAATTGCGAATACTTCATCATCAATATCTTGCAAATACTCTTCTGCTATTATATCGTATCCTTCGATCGAGTCCATTATATCAGAAAAGATTTCATCCTTAACATCAGCATCGAAGGACCACATATCCGTGTAATCTATATCTTCTAAATTATCATTAATGTACGAAGATTGAGAATCAATATCTACGCTTTGAGCAGCTTTGAGCTCTCCTCTAGCTTCAGATAAAAAGCCGCTTTGCTTAAGTTGATTATAATAGTGCACCGATTAACTATCAGTATTCTTATTATTTGCACTTTTTTTACTTCTATGCGTTCTTTTAGTCTTAGTTTGCTTTAAATGCTTCAAAGCAATCCTTTCAGCATAATCTTGAGTTGCTTTATGTTTAATCTTTAATTCTTGTAATTGATTACTCTTATTGTAAAGTAATCTAGCTAAAGCTAGGTTTGTTGTTAAACAAATTCCTAAAAGTATTAATATTAGTGTCATAGTTTTCCTTTTTATTATATACTACAATATCCGAAAAAAATACCAGAAAGTCAACAATTTATTGATATTTTTTTAATTTAAGTTTATCACGTAATAGTAAGTAGTGCGCTATGATTTGACCAAACACGCACTTGCCAAAACGGATCAGAATTGATGTTTTGTATATTATTAATCTTTATATGAGAATATATTAGATCGGTTTGTGATGTAGTTGCTGTCCCCGTGGTGTTGGTGATGGCAAATGATGCATTGGTATTGCAGTTTAGACCACGTACTTCAAATTCACCTCCATTTGCTAATATAAGTGTAGCGCCCGCACCCAGTGCTGCACGACAGAACCTAATATCATACTCAACGTTATAACTCACAATCGGACAATCTCCAAAATTTATTGTAATGTCGTTGGTAGAATTAGAGCCTAAATCAATTTCAAAAGTAGTACCAGCTACGTAATCTGTTAAAGCATAGTTGCCACTGGTGCTATTATTTAGTACCTGCAACCTTCTATGAAACGCACTCGCTGAACTAGATAGATCGAAAACATCATTAACTGTTACAGCTCCACTAAACGTATTAGTGTTTGTGTGTGTATTTACACCCTTAGTATCCAATGAACCAGTAACTTGCATAGAGCCTGGTATCTTTATCTCGCGAGAAGTTGTACCATCTAATGCATCGATGATGTTAGTAACGTGTGCTGCCTCTATTGTAGATGCATTAGATATGCCTGCTTTTGAAATTGTTGCCATTTGTATGTTTTATATATAAATAGCTGCACTTTTATTATTAAGCACGTTATATTGCTATAATATTGTTAAGGGTTCTCCCCATACCATCCTCATCATCCATCCCAAACCCTACGCACCACTCATCATCAATCTCCTTTCCGCACATAGTAAGCTCTATTGGACAGCCTTTTCTTTTTAAAAGAGTGCAAGTCCTAACTGCATATGCACCCCTATCCATCACAACACGTGTTAAGTATTGTAAAGTCTTACCAGAGTCTGCAATATCATCTATTAACCAAACATGCTTCCCTTTAAGATCTAAACTAAAATCCTTATAAACATCAAAATCTCCTTGCACTTTACCGCGGTAGGATTTTAAACCTACAGTATCTACCAAACAATCTAACGTCATGTTTTTAGAAATTTCACTAAAGAAAGGGATTGCACCTTGTAAGATGGGAGCTAGTACTAGTTTATGTCCGATATCTTCGTATCTTGTATCTAGGGTGTATGCTACTTTTTTAGAGTACTCTTCTATTTCTTTTTGTGAGAAGAGGATTGTTTTATTTTTGTCACTCATAACCATATTTTTTATTATAGTCTTAAGTTACAAAATAAATACCGTAATAGCAAGGATTATTGGATATATTATATATCAGTAGTGTTTGCTACTATTACTTTAATCTTAGGAGTATATCCCTTTGGTAGTCTATTATCATACCCCTTAAATGATGAATTACCAGCATCATGCCTAAATTCAAATGTAAGGTTGGTGAGGTCCATAAGCAACTGGGAAGAGGTTGATATGTTGAAGCTATTGGATCTGCGGTAAGGGTTCATAAACTTATCAGTTACGTGTTGTTTTGACATAGCATCTAGAACCTCTTGATTAGATGATACTTGCTGTAAGGCGTTGTACGCTAGAGTTTCTCTGCTCATAGATGAGTCTTTTTTCAATCCACCGATGTATCCAGCATCTGGATAAGCATGGCCATGATTAGTTCTAGTTACAATATCTTCAGGCTTTATCTTTGTTATAATAGGAAGATGTTTACTTGTCATCTCTATAACAAAACCAAATTTAGCACTCGATACAATTGTCATACCTTTAACCCCTACATCTTTCAAATCTTCACCCCTATACGATATAATAGATCGCATTGCTTGCGATAACCTAGATGTAGATAGAGCTTTTCTTATTTTCAAACCATCATAGGAAGGCTTACCTGATTTTCCTTTCTTAGCTTTTTCTTTAGCTAAATCTCCTTCAGCTTCATCGAAAGCGACTGATAATGAGGCGTTTAGAACACCTACTCCATTTGAATTCATACCTTCACTCCAATCAGTTAGTATATCGTGCATATACACCATCTCTACGCCATTAACAAGCTCATGTATGACTTCCAATTCTGGAGCATACATTCTATCTCGATTTTTAGCTAAAATAACATTTCCATCCAAACTCATGCGCGCTATTACACACTCCTCTAGAGACCCTAATATTGATTTTAACTTTATCATAATAGTTTACTTTAACAATCTAAGCAACCATGCCTTAAATATATCCCAGTTACGAGATGCAAATACACCAAATGCGACTCCAGCCCATATTTTATAGCTAGCTATCCACAATACTATTCCTAGAATGATTGCTAACACACCCTCCACTCCATTAGCCACAATCCAACTCTTAGTTAGTAAGTAGC